>OJDD01000001.1_pt1 | contig 264008 bp, 238 predicted proteins | sample 1592591 | NCBI WGS metagenome assembly OJDD01 (sample SAMN05416809, study PRJEB24817) | seawater metagenome | isolation source: Sea water | place: Canada:Atlantic | collected 2013-07 | reverse complement strand
GTGATCCGGTGGCGGCGGCGCGCATCGAGCATATTAACCGCAATGGCGGTAATGCGTTTCGTGATTACCAACTACCCCAAGCGGTGCTGGCCCTGCGCCAAGGAGCCGGGCGACTGATTCGTGACCCGAAAGATACCGGGTTGCTGGTAGTCGCAGACCCGCGTTTGCTGACGCGTAGTTATGGCAAGTTGTTCGTTAACAGCCTGCCCAACATGACCCGCACCCGTAAGCTGGATGTGGTACAGCGGTTTTTTGATTATCTGGCCCGTCAGGGCCAGGAAGCGGAAAAAATGGAATCATGACGCGAATACTCGCATTGGAAACCGCAGGAGAAACCTGCTCGGTGGCGCTGTTGGATAATGGCAGTGTGATTGAACGCTTTGAGCAAGCGCCTCGCCAGCAGACCGAACGGGTATTGCCCATGGTCGAGGGGATACTGGAGGAGGCGGGTTTCCGGCTTGCCGATCTCGATGGCATTGCTTTCGGGCATGGCCCGGGTGCATTCACCGGTGTGCGGGTCGCTGCTGCTGTAACGCAGGGTTTGGCCTTCGCGGCGGATCTACCGGTGGTAGGGGTTTCCACTTTAGCGGCTTGTGCGCTGAGCGCGCAGGCACTGAAGGTGAATCCGCATGTTATTGCTTGTTTTGATGCGCGCATGGGCGAGCTTTACCTCGGCGTCTATGAGTGTGAGCCGGGCTCGGCTAATGCCGTGCTTTGTGATGGGCTGTTCAAGCCTGATGCTTTGCCAGAACTGCCGTGCGCTGAATGGATGATCGTTGGTTCCGGGTTGGTGCATCAAGACGCGCTCCTGGCGGCCTATGGCGCAAGCTTCTGTGTCGCTGGCGCTCACCCCCATGCGCAAGCGGTTGCCCAACTGGCATTACCTGCATTCGAACGTGGAGAATGTGTGAGTGCGGAACAGGCACAGCCGGTCTACCTGCGAGATCAAGTGATTCAGGGAGCAGTACGATGACCAACTGGGATCTTCCCAATGTGCATGAGCTGACAGTGACCGTACCAGCCGAAGCCATCGATGTGATGGGCCATGTGAACAACACTGAATATCTGCGTTTTATGGAGCAGATTGCCTGGCACCATACCACCGAGCTGGGGCTGGGCTGGGATCTGTATCAGAGGCTTAACCGGGGCATGGTAGCGCGCCATACCGAAGTGGATTATCTGGCGCCGGCTTTCGAGGGTGAGAACCTGAGGATCGGTACCTGGATTGTACAAAACGATGGCCGTATCAGCATTACGCGTCGTTACCAAATTGTGCGTGAATCCGACAGCCTAACATTACTGCGCGGGCGCACCCGGTGGGTGTGTGTGGCACTGGATTCCGGCAAACCACGGCGTATGCCTGTAGAATTTCTACAGGGCTATAAAGTGACGGCGGACGAATAGGGCACCGCCGTTTTCTAAATCGGGTCTGCGTAACCTCAAGCTGGTGCCGAGGCACGTTGTTTCAACGCACGTTTGGTTTCTAGCGTTACAATCAATAAGGACTTTCCATGGATTGGTTCCAAGCCTTGGTTCTTGCTCTGATACAGGGGCTTACCGAGTTTCTTCCTATTTCCAGTTCCGCTCACCTGATTCTGCCGTCCCAAATCCTCGGGTGGCCAGATCAGGGATTGGCGTTCGATGTGGCTGTGCATTTGGGGACCTTGCTGGCAGTGATGATGTATTACCGCCGTGATTTGATTGCCATGGTGGGGGGGGCCGGCCTAGCCGTTCAGCAGCGCCGGATGAATGATGACCTGAAGTTGGGTTTGTTGGTGGCGTTGGCCACCATTCCAGCGGTGGTGTTTGGTTTCCTCGGTGATGACTTTATTGAGCGTGAACTACGCTCAGCGTTGGTAATTGCTATCACCACGCTGGTATTCGGCGCGTTGCTATGGGCGTCTGATGCTTTTGGTAAACGGGAGTTTTCGTTGGCTAGGTTAGGCGTTGCAGGTGCCATTTTTATTGGCCTGGCTCAGGCATTGGCATTGATTCCCGGCACTTCGCGCAGTGGTATCACCATTACTGCGGCATTGGCGCTGGGCTATCGTCGTGAGGATGCGGCTCGTTTCTCCTTTTTGTTATCGATTCCGGTGATCCTTGGGGCCGGGCTGCTTAAAACCAAAGATTTGATCGAGCAACAAGTGGTGGTGGACTGGGGGATGATGGCGCTGGGCGTTATCGTTAGTGCGGTAACCGCTTACCTGACCATTGTATTCTTCATTCGCTTGTTGGAGCGCGTTGGCATGCTGCCGTTTGTGGTCTATCGGTTGATACTCGGTGTGGCCCTGTTGTTCTGGTTGGCATGAGGCAGAGTGAGTGGTTGGACACTGTGCTTGGGTTATTACCCGGTTGCCCGAAAGGTCTTCCGGGTTTCTGGGTTGAAAATGAAGCCCAGGCCAGTGGGCAGGCGCTTGAGCTGGTGCTTGGCTGGCATGATGATTGCCTGGGCCTGTGGCGTCCCGGTGGCAAGCAAACGCCGCTGACGGTCAGTTTCTGTGACGGCAAGCAGGGGTACCGACTCACCCCCGAGCGGGTGCGTCATGAGCGTCTGATTAAGGCGCTGGGCAAGCCCAAAGACGATCGGATCCGGGTGCTTGACGCCACGGCGGGGCTCGGCCGGGATGCGGCCCTGATGGCACAGGCAGGGTTTCAGGTGATGCTGGCAGAACGTTCGCCGATTCTTCACGCGATGCTTGCTGATGGTCTGCAAAGGGCTCCTGCCAGCCTTGTTGCGAACATGCAGTTGCTGGCGTGCGCAGACAGCAAAATTGCTGAGCCATCTGCTCTCCACGCGGTGTACCTAGATCCCATGTTTCCCGCTCGGGAAAAAAGTGCGGCGGTTAAAAAAGACCTGCAGTGGTTGCAGCGGCTTTGTCCTTACCCGGATGAAGTTGAGGAACAGCAATTACTGGATTGGGCGCGTGCCCTTGGCGCTTCTCGGGTGGTTGTCAAACGCCCGGTAAAGGCGGGTTTTTTAGCTGGCGTAACACCGTCTTTTAGTCAAAAGGGCAAGGCGGTACGTTTTGATATTTATACCTGCCCCTGAGCACAACCCTACAGGTAATGACGGTCGATTCTTTTGGGAAGACACCGGCCACCCACAAGAGATGGCCGGAGATGTTTAATTTGCTTCAGATGACGCAGTAAGCAGGTTGCCCAGATTGCTAACCCGTGTGACACGCTGGATAGCGTCACTGATATCCGGGCTGAGAATGCGACTGGCTTCGTCATCAAGGGCCTGCAGTTTTTCATCAAACTCCAATGCGCCACTGCCTCCCGGTGTCACCAAACCCGTGGAATAAAGCTGGGCAATAAAGTTCTTTAACACCACTTTGTCGAAAAATTCCGGGGAATTAAACTCATAAAGCAGAGATAGCCGCTGTGCGGTTTGGTGTGCCAATTCGCCTAGTTGATCGGCGGTGAGCATTCCGGAGCCGTATTGCACCAGCAGTCGAATGGTTAGGTAGTAACGCTCCAGCGACGGCATCACTGTCTGGCCAAGGTGATCGAGCATGTCAGATTCATGAGTGTGAATCGCCGCCCCGTGCAAACAATCATTCTCACGGGTAATTAGTTGCTCTTGCTGTAGGACGGTGACGATATTATTGACGGTGGCTTCCAGCTCTTCATCGTTTTGCCAGTGCAAAAAGTACTCGTTACGCAGGAAGGGGTAGAGCAGACGAACCATGCTTTGCAGTACGTCGATGCTGACCGAGCGAGCATTCATTACCAAAGAGCAGATTAGCCCGGGGAGAATGAAAAGGTGCAGGCTGTTGTTGCGTACGTAGGCCATCTGCAGAGCAGTTTTTTCATCGGTGGTCACCACGTCACCCAGTTTGTGTTCGATCCGGTCCAGGAAGTCATGCTCAAGGCCATACTGGATAATGGCATCGGCGTCGTCAGTGGCGAGCGCGGCGCAATCACTGTAGGGCGCCTGTTTAAGCAGAGAGATGTAGAGGTTGAGTTGTTGGCGAAGTTGAGCTACATCCATGGTGTGCTTGGGTGATGCAAGTAACGCTAGGCTGAGCAAGTTAACCGGATTGGCCACTGCGGCTGCGTTGATGGATTCCACCACTTCTTGGCCCAGCTCTGCGACTGCATGTTTAAACCAGGCTGGGTTTTCCCCGGGGGCGATCGTTTCATTGCGCCATTTTGGATTGTGCCCGTCCAGATAGTCCACCAGCTTAATAGGCTCCCCAAAATTCAGGTGCACCTGGCCAAAGTGGCTACGCAGTACAGACAGTGACTTCATCAAGCCGCCCACCGATTCTTTTTGCTTTTTTTTGCCGTGCAGTTCGCCGATATAGGAGCCAGCTTCAATCACTTTTTCGTAGCCCACATAGACAGGCACAAAGGCAATCGGCTTGCGCGAATCGCGCAGGAAGCTGCGTACGGTCATGGCCAGCATGCCGGTGCGGGGCTTAAGCATGCGACCACTGCGGCTGCGACCTCCTTCTACAAAATATTCAATGGAAAAGCCGCGTGTGGTAATCGTGTGCAAGTATTCGCTGAATACGGCGGCGTATAGTGGGTTGCCACGGAAGCTGCGACGCATGAAGAAAGCGCCACCACGGCGCAGGACCGTTCCCACGATCGGCAGGTTCAGGTTAATACCCGCGGCAATATGCGGTGGAACCAAGCCGTTACGGAACATCACAAAGGACAGCAGCAGGTAATCTATGTGGCTACGGTGGCAGGGCACATAGATAACTTCGTGATCGCCGGCGACCTTGGTCAGGTTGTCCATATTGTAGAGGCGAATGCCTCCGTATAGGCGGTTCCATAACCAGTTTAAAAACAACTCAAGGGTTCGGATCACGGTGTGAGAATAGTCTGCTGCAATTTCCATGGCATAAGCGCGGGCCTTGGCTTCCAGCTTTTCTTCACTAAGGTCTTGCCGTTTCGCTTCAGCGCTAATGACTTCACGCACCGAGATGGAATCCACCACAGTGTTAGTCAGGGTACGCCTGTGCGACAGATCTGGCCCGATGGCGGCTTCCTGTTGGCGGCGGAAATGGACCCGCAGGATGCGTGATGCTTTGCGAACGGCTTGATCGTCAGTCTGGCACTGGTCGACTAGGGTACGTAGTGACAGGGGCTGACTAAACTGAACGTAGAGCTGCCGTCCCTGAGTAATGATGATGAAGAATTTCTTGATGAAACCGGCGGGCGACCAGTTATCGGAGAACAGGATGCGCCACATTGAGTTCTCTTTTTCCGGCCGACGGCCCCAGAACACAGATACCGGCACCAGCTGAACATCCGCGTCGGGGTTAGCGCGCAGGACTGCGACCAGTTTTTCCAGACGGGGTGGTGAGACTGCGCGCCGCTGACGGCGGTTACCTATTTGCCGACGGTACAGCTGGAAATAGCTATGGTGAAGGTGCGTCTTGCCCAGCGTTAACCCTCGCAAGGCAGAGGAAAGCCCTAGTTGTCGGGCACTTTGGTCTGCCACGGCGGCATCCGCGGCCGAGCGGTCACTGAGCACATACACCACCGGTGTGTTGGCGGCGAGTTGGAGTTCCTTGGGGGCTGAAGGAAGTGCATTAGCGCGGGTGCACAAGCGTAAAAATATACGTATCAGGAAGAAACCTAGTCGGTCCAGGCCAAGCCAAGGTGTCATAGTCGGTTACAATTAACGAATGGGAGCTAAGTGTATCGAAAGCCCAGAGTCCGGAACACTAGCGGATATTTCAATTTGTTTCAGAAATGCTGCGCTTGGTATGCTGAAGGCTGACTCCTTCACGTTGAAGAGGTTCGCCATGATTAGACCTGCTATTATTGTGGGAATTCTTCCTGTTCATGGATAGCGCAAAGGAGCTTCCGGTGTCGACACCTCAATCCGGTATTTTTGACCGCAGTTATGCCCACCATCTGTTCTTCGAATTCAGCCTTGGTAGTGGCTTTGAGCTGGAGGCATTACGCGCCGCTCTGCGAGAGATTGTTGTACTGAAAAGTGAGAAAACCCCGGTTTTGTTGGCTTTCGGACCAGATCTTTGGGCCTGTTTTGATTCCCGTTTCAGCTTCTCCGCGTTTTCCCTAGAGGGACATATCCCGGCCACCCAGGGGGATTTATGGGTGTGGGTTCAGGCTAAAGAGTCTGGCGATCTATTCGATACTGCCATGCAGGTGCGCAAGGCGGTGGGTGATTTACTTGCAACTCAGCTTGAGTTGACGGCCTTTGTGTACCACGACATGCGAGACCTAACAGGGTTCGTGGATGGCATTGGTAACCCCACCGGCGAAAAGGCAGAAAAGGCTGCTTTTATTGCTGAACCTCACCCCGGTGCGGGGGGGAGCTGGGTGCTGACCCAGAAATGGATTCACGACTTGGACAAGTTTAACCAGTTACCGGTTAGTGAGCAGGAGAATGTGTTTGGCCGGACCAAAGAAGATGCTGTGGAGTTTGATGATGAGCGCATGCCCACGGATGCCCACGTTGGACGCGTGGATGTGGACCGTGACGGTGTAGCGCAAAAAATGTGGCGTCGCTCGGTTCCCTATGGCGACAGTGGCCAGCATGGTCTGTATTTTTTGGCATTTTGTTGCGAGTTGGACCGTTACGACTTTTTGCTACGCCGTATGTATGGCATTGCTGATGATTCAGTGAAAGATCGTCTACTGGACTTTACCCGTCCGGTGATGGGGTCCTGGTGGTATGCGCCGTCACAAGATTGGCTGGAGGCGCTCTGATCCAGCGATAGCTTGGGAAGTATTCTGTTGAAGAGCCACTAAGGGAGCCGCTAAGAGTGGCATTGTAGATGTATTATCAGCCTTCCACGCTGGTTCGCTCCCTAGGCTAAGGGAATAAGATAAAGAGCGGCACATTGGGGGCGCACGCCGAGTGCGCAAAGCGCTGTTCTAAGGCGTGTCTAAGGGCAATGGCCGTGAGCCTACCCCGCCGTTCCTGCCGCGTGAAAAATAGGGCGCGGAGATGTTAGTCCTTTTCGCTCTGTGTGGTGTCTTTATTACCAGCATCAAGCCAGATAAACAGGGCGAAACATCCCGCGAAGATTAGAATGCCTGCAATCACAGCGATGCCTGCTAAAACCACGGTATCCATATACATAGAAAATCCTCCCTTAACCTGTCTGGCTAGCGTGACAGATTCAGAGAGGATCAATGTGATGCAGATCAATAGGCCCGCTTGCGCGGGCCCCTCCGCGACAGTTTAGTCGCCGGTTTTCCAGCCAGTGAACATTTTTTTCACCAAGAAGGGGGTAAGCTTGAGCGAAGCGCTCAGCCACTGGCCGACCCCGGAAGGGAAGACGAAGAGCAAGGCATTCTTGATACCGTTATAGGTGGCCTGATCAAACGGGTACCAGAAGATATTGCGTTTGGACGGCAAAATATCCCAGTTCACTACTTTCGCCTGGGTCATTTCTTCCAAACCTTCCGGACCGTGGGTACGGCCAATGCCCGATTCTTTCCAGCCGCCCCAGGGGGTTTCAGACAAGCCGTGGCTGTAGAGGTGATCATTGAGGGTGGTAACACCCGTCTGCAGCTGTGCGGCGATGGCACGGCCACGTTTGTTATCTTTAGTCCAGACTGAAGAGGTCAGGGCCAGATTTGAATCATTGGCTTTGCGAATGGCCTCTTCTTCATTGGCTACACGCTGCACGGCGATTAAGGGGCCGAAGGTTTCATCACACATGGTGAGCATGTCATCGGTGACCTGGGTGAGCAGAGTGGCAGGGAAGAAGAAGCCGTTTTCCACATTACCCACAGGGCGGGACTGGGCTTCAATGCGAGCGCCTTTGGCCAGTGCGTCTTCCACATGCTGCTGAACCGTACGCAGTTGGCCTGCGGTAGTTAGGCTGCCGATATCCACATCAAAACCGTTGCAACCAATGCCGTGGCGCAGCTGACGGGTTTTCTTGGCTAGCAGATCCACGAACTGATCGTATACGGCATCCACCACATAAACACGCTCCACCCCGCCACAGCTTTGCCCTGCATTTTGGTAGCCGCCCCATGCGGCACCGTTGGTGGCTCTCTCCAGATCTGCATCTTCGAGCACCAGCATCGGATCGTTACCGCCTAGCTCCAGTGAGACGGGAGTCAGCGTTTTGGCTGCTTGAGCCATCAACGTTTTGCCTGCGGCGACCGAGCCGGTAAAGAACAGCTTATCGATGCCATTATCGAAAAAGCCGGTAGCGACCTTTGAACCAGAGCCGACAATGTGCTGAAACAGGCCTTCAGGAAGTTCGCCAGCGGCGACGATTTGCTCAATGGCCCGGCCTACTGCAGGGGTGGCTGCAGCCACTTTTAGCATAATGCCGTTACCGGCCATCAAGGCCATGACGATTTCGCCAAAAGGAATCGATAGGGGGTAGTTCCAAGGGCTGATAATACCTACTACGCCTAACGGTACCCGTAACATATGGGTGCGTTTGTTAAAGAATAAGATGCTGCCTACAGGGCGGTTACGTTCTTTCAGGTAATGCTCAGCATTTTTTGCATACCATTTGCAGGCCAGTGCACAGGGTAATACTTCCGTCGCCAAGGCATCAGTGAGTGTTTTGCCGTTGCTTTCGCTGATGGTACGGGCCAGATCATCGGCGCGGTCGACAATGTAGCTGCGCATCATCTGAATATGGCGAGCCCTTTCCTTAAAAGACTTGGTCGCCCAAATAGCTTGCGCTTGCCGGGCTTTGTCCAGCATTTGTGGCAACGCATCCAGATTGGTTTCGCTCAACTCTGCAACGGCAGTGCCGGTGGCGGGGTTGGTGTCGACCACTACGTTGGCAGTCAATTTCTCTTGTACGGTCATGTGAAGGGGGCTCCATCATGGCGGGTCGCCAGGGCGGCCCGCAGGCGATTAGTGATACAGGGAAGAAGGCCAGAGAAACACAGAGTAGACACGCTGGCTAGAGCTTCTCGACAGTAATTTTAGGCCTTTAAGCGACGGGCTTCTAGCGGCTTGCCGTGCTATTGGCTGAGATATCGTCTGGCTCTACGGTGCGAGCCATGCGTGAGGCCATGCGTTCGAAGGTAAGAGCGATGCGCTCCACCGCGCCAGCAACCAACTCCTGATTTCGCTGTTCCAAATTACCGGCCTGGGCCATGGCGATTTTTAGGCGTTCAGAGTTGTCGCGAAAACGGCTATCGCAATGCCCTTGGGCGCAGGCCTGGTAGGCATCAGCTAGGGATTGCTGCCATTGGGCCGCGCAGGCCAGCAAGGCGGCGGGCGCCTGGGTGTGAATGCGTCCTTGCACCCATAGCGAGACTTGGCCCAAGTTAAGGCCTGTCAGCCCTAGGTCAGTAAAGTGCCGTCGTTCTTCGGGCAGTGCCTTGTCGCAGATGGTGAGCCAACGAAGGCGGTCCGCCATACGGGCATTGAAGCCTTCCTCTTTAATACGGTGATGGCCGATTAACGTTAGGTCAGCAGCGGTTTCGCGAATGAGTCGTCGGCGCAGGCTTGGCCCGCTGGGTGGAGTAATTAGCCGGAACATCATGAAGGCAATGACGATGCCGCCGGTGATTGCCAAGCCGTTACTGGCCACCCGGGCCACATCGAAATCCATGGCGTTACCCGGTTGCACCAGAATAATGTAAGGGGTGCAGAACCCCAATCCGTAGGCCAGGGTGGTGGGGTTACTAATGGCCAGTAGTGCTACGAACAGGGGGGCGCCAAGAATAAGGATTAGTAGCGGAAAATCGCCGTTGCTGAGGGCTAGGAGGGGCAAGGTAAAGAACAGGGCAACCGGTGTGGCCAGTACCGAGGTGGTCGCGGCCCGACGTAACACCCGGTCTGGTTCTGGCAGGCGGGCAAAAAGGATGGTGAAGATCACCGGCATGATCATCAGCATGATGGCCATGGGGCTGGCAGTGCCGATCCAGAGGCCGGCGGCAATCATGAATACCAAGGCACTGCGGATACCCACGGCGGCGGCAATTTGTACATCCCGGTAGGGCTTAAGGGCCTGCGGGCGCAGTTGCATTTCTTTGCTGAAATGCAGTGCCCGGTTGGCTTCCAGGGCAAGAATAATGTCGGCGGTCAGGTTTAGGGCTACCTGGAAAAAACGCCGCTGAAGCGGGGGGGCGTCGTCGCTTTGCTCGCTACGAGCGTTTCGCAATTGCTGGCGCAGGTGTTGCACTTCCTCCATGGCGGCTTCGGCGGAATCGGTTTCGCGCATCCGCTTGAAGGAAAGCCGCAGTGAATCGAGCATGTCCTGCAGAGCCGGTGTGAGGAGCTCACTGTGGTTGCGCATCAGGCGACCAATAACGCGTATGCGTGCAATCAGTGACAGCGTCTTGTGACAGATGACGGTGGCGGCCCGTGCGCGGCCCGGGCCCTGAGCACCTTCATACATGACGGCGCTGCTGTCATCACTGAGTGGGAAAATGCGCTGTAGTAGGGCATCTACTTGTGTATGTCGTTGGGTGTGGGTGCCTGTCGGGTTTAGTTCCAGTTCCAGGTAGGCCAGGGTCTGGTTGAGCGCGCCTCTGGCATGTTTTTGCAGCAAGTGACTAACACGGGCTGGCCACAGTAGATTGCTCACTAGGGTCGCACAGACTGCGCCAACAATGATTTCGCTAATCCGGGCATTGGCCACATGAAAAATGCTTACGCTAGAGGTGCTGGTCGGGTTGGCGATGGAAATCACCACAATCAGGGTGGCGGTGATCCCCGCCATGGCAAAACCATAAATAAAATTGGCTTGCCGTACCCAGGCTGAGGCGGCTGCATTGAGGCCGATCCACAGAGTCAGCGCCAATAGTGCAATAAAGGGGTAAGGCAGTAGGGTGGCGAGAATCAGCAGGCCCATGGCCCCGCCCACCAAGGTACCGCCAATCTGGCACAGCCCTTTTTCAATCACTAGCCCGGTTTCCGGGCGGACCTGCAAGAATACCGCAGAAATAAGTGCCCAGTAGGGGCGCTCAAGTTGCATGAGCATGGCCAGATAAAGGGCCAGCCCCATGGCAATAATACCCTTGAGCGCAAAAAGCACGGAGTGGCGCTGCGGTGTCAGGATGACGGCAAGACGAGGAGGCAAGGTCATCACGAAAACGTCACTCTGGCTCTTCGTCATACAGACGCACAGTGGCGGTCATGCCGGCGGCGAGCAGGATATCTTTGGGCACGGATGCCAGTTTGATGTGCACCGGGATACGTTGCGCCAGCCGCACCCAGTTAAAGGTTTGTTGTACTTGGGGGAGTAGTTGGCGGTCGGTTTGGGTGTTGGCGTTGGCGATGGCTTGGCCCACGCTGGTCACTTTCCCCTGCAGGGCACGGGAACCATTCATGAGAATCACTGAGGCGTCCTGGCCCACGTGGACCAACGGTAATTTGGTTTCTTCAAAATAGCCGGTGACATAGAAACTGTCAGCTTTAACCAGGGAGAGCACCGGGCTGCCTTGGTTGACAAAATTGCCCTGTTGAAGCGACAGGTTAACGATGGTGCCGTCGGCGGGGGCATGAATGCGGGTGCGTTCGAGATTGATGCTAGCGCTGTCCAGTTCGGCTTGGGCCAGTGCCACGTTAGCTTTGGCGAGCTCTGCCTGTATGCGTGCGCTTTCTAACGCCTCTTTGCTAATGCTGTTGTTATTACTGCGATGCAAATCCTTGCGACGTTGATAATGATGTTGCGCGAGCTGCAGGGCTTTTTGCTGATAAAGCAGCTGGGCTCGAGCTTTGGCAAGTGCGGCCTGGTAGCGGGTGTCGTCGATACGAAACAATGGGTCGCCTCGACTCACTCTCTGGTTATCTTCAATATTGAGTTCGCGCACCCAGCCAGACACATCAGGGGAGAGTGTGATGATCTCTGCACGTACTTTGCCGTCTCGGGTCCAGGGTGCATAGAGGTAGTAATTCCACACCCAGTGCCCGGCGATCAGGGCCAGAATGACCAGAACCACGGTAAGTAGCATTCGAAGTGTTTGTTGCATGAAGGACCTTATCTCAGTCAGCTCAATAGTCGCAGGGAAAGGGCAACGAAACAGACAAAAAGGGAAAGGTAGAACCAAGCGCCTTTCCAGACCTGGCGGTGCCAGCCTAGTTGTCGAAGTAACAAGTAGGACATGAAGGTAAGAGCCAGTGACAGCAGCACCAGCAATACCATAGGGCTGAACAGCATGCCGCCCACTGGGATTTCATGCAGCCACATGGTGCCTCCCGATCCGTGATAGCGTTTTTATAGTAGGAGCAGTTTGCCTGAATTTGTAGCCTGATGCTGCGCCTGCGTGATAGAGCCTGATTAATGTCAGCCGGCTCTATCACGCAGGTCGCGCATCATTATGGGGCAGGTTTTAGCCAGTGGTCATCAAGTGTTGGAGCAAACGCTGATAGATCTGCGTTAGGGTGTCCAGTTCGCTGATGCTTGTGTGTTCGTCCACCTTGTGAATGGTGGCGTTGGTGGGGCCTAGCTCCACCACCTGGGTGCCGGTGGGGGCGATAAAACGACCATCGCTGGTGCCGCCGGCGGTGGACAGTTCAGTGTCCAACTCGGTGACATCGCGAATCGCACCAACGGCGGCGTCCACCAGAGCTCCTCGATCTGTCAGGAACGGTTGGCCGGAAAGGGTCCATTGCAGATCATAGTCCAGGCCGTGCTTGTCGAGAATTGCTTCGACCCGTTCGCGAAGAATGGCATCGGTGAGTTCGGTGGAAAAACGAAAATTAAAAATGATCTCGCAGGTGCCTGGAATTACATTGGTGGCGCCGGTGCCGCCGTTAATGTTGGAAATTTGAAAACTGGTAGCGGGAAAGAAATCGTTCCCTTGATCCCATTCGGTAGCAGACAATTCTGCAAGCGCTGGCGCCACATCGTGAATCGGGTTGCGGGCCAGATGTGGATAGGCCACGTGCCCTTGAATGCCTTTTACGGTGAGCTTTGCGCCCAGCGAACCACGGCGACCGTTTTTGATCACATCCCCTACGGTGTTGGTGGAAGATGGTTCGCCTACCAGGCAATAATCAATATGCTCTTGGCGAGCTTGCAAGTGTTCTACCACCTTGACGGTGCCGTTAACGGAGGGGCCTTCTTCATCAGCGGTGATTAGGAAAGCCAGGCTACCGTTATGGTCCGGATGAGCGGCGATAAAGTCTTCCATGGCCACTATCATGGCGGCGATGGAACCTTTCATATCGGCAGCCCCTCGTCCGTACAGTAAGTCACCTTCTTCGGTGGGTGTGAACGGATCGTATTTCCACGCCGTCACGTCGCCGGTGGGCACCACATCGGTATGACCGGCAAAGGCAAATACAGGCCCTTGGGTTCCGCGACGGGCCCACAGGTTGCGCACTTCCTCGAACCACAGGCTTTCACATTTAAAGCCCAGCACTTCCAGTTTTTCAATTATCCAGGCCTGACAGCCTTGATCCTCCGGTGTCACGGACGCGCGGCGGATGAGTTCTTTAGTGTAGTCGAGGGTACGAGACATGAGATCAGCTCCAAGCCTAAAGCTGCAAGCGACAGACTAGCAAACAGGGGAGAAAGCCTATGTGTAGTTTGAAGCTTGCAGCTGGTCGCTTTTTTAGTTGTGCTTATGCAGCTCTTCGTTCAGGGCGATGGCGCTTTTGTTGGTGAGACATTGCACGGCACCGTTGGTGGTGTTGCGGCGAAACAGCAGGTCGGACTGGCCAGCCAAATCACGTGCTTTGACTGTGTTAACGATCTCGCCCTTGTCGTCCAGCAGTTGCACCTTGGAGCCGGAGGTGATGTACAAGCCTGCTTCAATGGTACAACGATCACCCAAGGGGATGCCGGTACCCGCATTGGCGCCCAGCAGACAGCCTTCGCCTAAAGAGATGATGATGTTGCCACCGCCAGACAGGGTGCCCATGGTGGAGGCGCCACCGCCGATGTCGGAGCCTTTACCTACAAAGACGCCAGCGGAGATGCGGCCTTCGATCATGCCGGGGCCTTCAGTACCCGCGTTAAAGTTAATGAAGCCTTCGTGCATGATGGTGGTGCCTTCGCCCACATAGGCACCCAAGCGAACCCGGGAGGTATCGGCGATACGGACACCGGCAGGCACCACGTAATCGGTCATTTTCGGGAACTTGTCCACGCTATTTACTTCCAGCACTTTGCCGTTTAGGCGGGCCAAAAGTTGACGCTCAGGGAGTTCTTCCAGATCCACGGCCCCTTCGTTGGTCCAGGCCACGTTGGGTAGTAGCGGGAATATGCCGGACAAGTTAACACCATGGGGTTTTGCTAATCGGTGTGAGATCAAGTGAAGCTTGAGGTAGGCTTCTGGAGTGGTCGCTGGCTCGGCGTCCGTTTCCAATACAGTGAGTACCACCGGGCGATCGGATTCTTGAAATGCCACTGCATAGCTGGCTTCATGTTCAAAGCCGGCTTCACGCCATTCGCGGGCAATGTGCTGAACTTGGCGATGGGTGAGTTCCAGAGCCGCGTTACCGCCCTGGTAGTCTAGTTCTTCACGGATTACGTCAATCAGCTTGTTGTCCGGGTTAAGGCTCGGGTCGGGATAAAAAACTTCAAGCCAGTTGTCTTTACGGTTTTTGGTACCGCAGCCCAGTGCGATGGCGAAATAGTTACTCATTGTTGTCTCCTGACGTCGAGCTGGCTGCCAAATGCATGATGCCGAAAGTCGCTGTTGAGCATCAAGCGTTGGGCAGCCGGCATTATTTCAATATGTCTGTCCACTCGTCGGCGTTGAAACCGGCTGTGATAATGGTGTCGCTTTGAAGAATAGGGCGCTTGATTATGGATGGGTTATCCATCGCCACGGTGATGGCTTTTTCCGTAGTCATGGATTCCTTGGTTGCCGTGTCCAGTTTGCGCCAGGTAGTGCCGCGTTTATTGATGACTATTTCCCAACTCAGGGCTTCCAGCCATTGGCGCAGTCGTTGCTCGGGCACGCCTTCTTTCTTGTAGTCGTGAAAGTGGTAGCTGATGCCGTTATTGTCTAGCCATGTCATGGCTTTTTTCATGGTATCGCAGTTCTTGATACCGAAGATGGTCAGTTCCATGTTCAATCCTTGCTCTAGCAACAAGCGCCAAGCTTCAATGCGAGATACATTGCTGTGAAGTTCAGCATTGTCGCCGCGATCTAAGGAATTCTTTGTGCGCGGGTAATGCGTAGCAGATCATTCAGCCTTACTCGTGTTTAGCTCGAAGCGAGTGACTTGGCGCTCACAACGTATCGAGCAGTGCCTTGATGCGTTTGGCGCCTTCAATACACTCTTCCAGCGGTGCTACCAGCGCCATGCGAATCCGGTTCTGCCCTGGGTTGTTGCCATCAATAGTGCGTGATAAATAGCGACCGGGAAGCACGGTGACGTTGTATTCAGCCTGCAAGCGTTGGGCGAACTCTTCGTCACTGATGGGCGTTTGAGGCCATAAATAGAATCCGGCTTCCGGGGCGGATACCTTAAGGGGGTCGCCAAGAATGTCCAGTACTGCATCAAACTTTTCCCGGTACAGAGCACGGTTGATTTCTACATGTTCCTCATCGTTCCAGGCGGCAATGCTGGCTAGCTGATGCTGAATGGGCATGGCACAGCCGTGGTAGGTGCGGTAACGCAGAAACTGCTTAAGCACTTCGTTGTCACCAGCGACAAAGCCTGAGCGTAGGCCTGGCAGATTTGACCGTTTCGATAGGGAATGAAAGACCACGCAGCGGCGATAATCATGGCGACCCAGTTCTGCACAAGCTTCCAGTAGTCCAACCGGAGGCGTATCCCGATAGATTTCGGAGTAGCACTCGTCTGACGCAATGACAAAATCGTATTTATCTGCCAGCTGTATCAGGGCTTTGAGTTGGGCTTTACTGAGTGTGGCTCCGGTGGGATTGCCCGGGGTGCAGATGAACAGCAGCTGGGTACGCATCCAGGTGTCTTCACTGACAGCATCGAAATTGGGCTGCAAGCCTGTGGCATCTGTGCACGGCAGGTACATGGGTTCTCCACCGGCGAGAAGCGTAGCCCCTTCGTAGATTTGATAAAAAGGGTTGGGCATCAGCACCAACGGCTGGCGTTGGCGATCGACTACGGCTTGAGTGAAAGAAAAGAGCGCTTCACGGGTGCCGTTGACAGGCAATACCTGGCTGCTGGGGTTAATACTTTGTAGGTGGAAACGGCGTTTCAGCCATTCGCCGATAGCTTCACTTAATTGCGGTAAGCCAGCGGTGGTCGGGTAGTTGGATAACCGCGCGGTGCTATCTCTTAGTACCTGTTGCACGAAATCCGGTGACGGGTGTTTGGGTTCCCCGATAGATAAAGCAATGGGTGACTTATCTGATGCGGGCAAGTCGCTGAATAAGGCTTTGAGTTTTTCAAACGGATAGGGGTGCAACCGTTCCAGGTCTGGATTCATAGGGTCAGGTGTTCCCGTTGTTCTTAGCGTCGAGTTCTTGTTTGAGGGTCTGTTGCAGTTCCTGACAGAGTGTCGGGTCGGAGACCGGTTCACCATCAAGATCGGTAATGAAGAAGACGTCTTCGGCGCGTTCGCCCAAGGTGGCAATGCGGGCATTTTGTACCAGGATCTCAAAGCGCATGAAGATGCGCCCGATGTGAGCTAGCAGCCCGGGGCGGTCTAAAGTCTGGATGTCCACGGCGGTACGATCATTGACGATGTCGTTGCTGATCACTACTTGGGTGGGTACATCAAAGTGCTTATTGCGCCGGGGCATGCGGCGGCTAACGGTGGACGCATAACGATCCGGGTACTTCAATGTTTCGGTGAGCGTTTTGCGGATCTGTTCGATGCGTGCCCAGTCCTCGCCAATGGGGGTACCCTGTTCATCCAACACGATATAGGTATCTAAGCTGAAGCCATCCACGCTGGTAATAATGCGCGCGTCCATAATGGTTAGGCCTAGGCTATCTATGGCGTTCACGGTGGCGCTGAACAGGTTGCGGGTGTCCGGAGTGTAAATGAAGATCTGTGATCCCCCAGCCAGTACACTTTGACTGGATTCACGGATCAATACCAACGGATCTTCTGGGTCTTCTCGGTCCAGTAAGGCCTCGGTATGCCAGGCAATATCCCGTGGGGTTTCACGCAGGAAGTATTCGTCACCGATGTTGGCCCATAACGTTTCGATCTCGGGGCCATCGTGATCTCGGTCCGTGAGAAGTCGAAGGGCGGCGTCGCGGGTTTCGTCAATCCAGTCTTGTTTTTCCACCGGGTTATTCAGGCCGCGACGCAGAGCGCGCTTAGTTTCGGTATATAGCTGGCGCAGCAGCGAGGCACGCCATGAGTTCCAGAGCGTGGGGTTGGTGGCGTTAATATCGGCTACGGTAAGCACATAGAGGTAATCTAGGTGAACCAAGTCACCCACCTTTCGGGCGAAATCGTAGACTACGTCGGGATCCGATATATCTTTGCGCTGGGCGGTCACACTCATGGTCAGGTGATTACGCACCAGCCATGCTACGAGCTTGCCGTCCCATGCGGTCAGGCCGTGGCGCTGACAGAAGGCGATGGCGTCATCCGCGCCGAGTTCGGAATGGTCGCCACCACGCCCTTTGGCAATATCATGGTAGAGGCCAGAAGCGTACACCAGTTCTGGTTTGGGTAAACGATAAAACACTTCGCTGGCCAAGGGGAACTCTTCGCGCAGGTCTTCGTAGCGCAACCGGCGCATGTTTTTGATCACCAGTAGGGTGTGGGCATCCACTGTGTAAATATGGAAAAGATCGTACTGCATCATGCCGATGATGTTGCCGAATTCCGGCAGGTATTTGCCCAAAATTCCGTAGCGCTTCATGCGCCGCAGTTGTGAGAACAGGGCATGGGGGCTGCGCAGCAGTTGCATAAACAGGTTGGTGTTAGTCGGGTCGTTGCGGAAGGCATCGTTGATCTGGCGGCGGTGGTAGATTAACGCACGTACTGTGGACGCACGAATACCCTTCAGATCCGGGTTTTGGGCCATTAGAACAAATGCTTCCAGCAAGGCGCTGGGGTGTTGCTCAAAGACATCCGAGTTGCTGATTTCCAGATAATCGTTACGTACTTGGAATCGGCGGTTGAGGGGCCGAACTTGCTCTTGAGTATCACTGCGCAGAATCACTTCGTCAAAAAGCTGTAGTAGCATTTCGTTGAGAACGGATAAAGCCAAAGCGACCCGGTAGAAGTCTTTCATGAAATGTTCCACCGCCAGGTTGGCGCTGGAATTTTCGTGACCCAGCCGGTCAGCAAGCTGACGCTGGTGATCGAACAGCAGACGGTTTTCATTGCGCTCGGTTTGTACATGAAGTTGCCAGCGCACTTCCCAAAGGTAGTCCAGGCACTTGCGCAGCACCCCGTACTCTTCAGGGGTAAGGAAACCGTTGCTAACCAAGGCCTCAAGGCTGTCGGTGTTGAAGTGCCGCTTGGCGACCCAGGCAATCATTTGCACGTCACGTAGACCACCGGGGGCGTTTTTCAGATCCGGTTCAAGGTTGTACTCGGTGTCATTAAAACGCTTGTGGCGAGTGGTTTGCTCCTGCCATTTTGCGGCAAAGAAGGCAGCAGAATCCCACATATGTTCTGGGCCGGTACGGTCTTCAAGTTGCTCACGCAGGATATCGTTGCCGGCGAGGGTGCGTGCTTCCATGATGTTGGTGGCAACGGTGATGTCATCTCGGGCAAGGTCCACGCATTCGTCCAAGGTGCGAACTGCATGGCCGATTTCCAGGCCCATATCCCACAGAAATGCCACAAAACGTTCAAGGCTGTCGCGCAGAGCTTGTTCCGGCGCATTGGATAGCAGCACCAGTAGGTCCACATCAGAGCAGGGATGTAGTTCCCCCCTGCCATAGCCGCCTACTGCAACCAGCGCCACGTCGTCACGGTTGGCCAGGCCAAACAGGGACCAGGCGGCGATCATCACCTGATCCACCATGCCTGCTCGGGCATGTACCAGCTCGGTGATATCGGTGGTCTCGAAGGCTTGGTTCAGCCGTTCCTGGCCCTGGGCCAGGAACTGGCGGGCGTATTGCCCCGGCTGGGCGCTTTCCTGCAAGGCATCAAGCAGGGCGTCTTGGGATATTGCGGGTAGCAGTGACACTTAATAGAGATCCGTTTCTTCGCTGCGAGCGGTGAGCACTTCGTAGCCATCGGCGGTGACCGCGATGGTGTGCTCCCATTGCGCGGAAAGCTTGCGGTCTTTGGTGACCACGGTCCAGGCGTCTGGCAGCAGTTTATTGGCGGCTTTGCCGGCGTTGATCATGGGTTCGATGGTGAACACCATGCCTTCTTGCAATTCAAGACCCGTGCCAGGCTTGCCGTAGTGAACCACCTGGGGCTCTTCATGGAAACCTTCACCAATGCCGTGACCACAGTACTCTCGCACCACGGAGAAACGTTCGCCTTCGGCCATTTTCTGGATCCGGTGACCGATGTCGCCCAGCCGTACGCCCGGCTTGACCATACGAATGCCCGCCATCATGCATTCCCGGGTGGTTTCCACCAGTCGGCGGGCAAGTACGGAGGGCTCACCCACATAAAACATCTTGGAGGTGTCACCATGCCAGCCATCTTTAATGACAGTGACATCAATGTTCACTATATCCCCGGTTTTAAGAGCTTTGCGATCACTGGGAATGCCGTGACAGACCACGTGATTCACGGATGTGCAGACGGACTTAGGGAATGGCATGCGGCCGGGCGCGCCACCGTAGCCTAGGCAGGCGGGAATAGCCTGTTGCTTGTTGACGATATGGTCGTGGCAGAGGCGGTCCAATTCCTCGGTGGTGATCCCCGGTTTAACGTGCTCTGCGATCATTTCCAAGACTTCAGCGGCTAGCTTGCCCGCTTCGCGCATTTTGCTGATTTGTTCGGGGGTTTTTATGACGACATTCATGAGGTTTTGGAAAACTCCTGCTGTTTCAGTGAGTTGGGCGGGGCTTGGGCAAGATGATTTAGGCCGGGCACACACCTTTGCATTGCCTGTGAGGGGCGGCTGTGGTATAAAGCGCGCGCTTTCCCGCTCTGCGTCGGCCAATAGGCGACGGTGTTGCATTGTAACCGCCGATGAGTGGGGAAGGAAATCACACATGCCCCGTCACATAGCCCTGGGTGCCTTCTGGTCTGTAAGTTAGGCCGATTTGGTTGGGTTTATGCGGGGGCGTGGAGGCCTAACCCAAAGTGGAGTACTAACAATGTCTAGCGTAACTATGCGCGATATGCTCAAAGCGGGCGTGCACTTCGGTCACCAAACCCGTTACTGGAACCCGAAGATGAATACTTACATCTTCGGCGCTCGTAACAAGATCCACATCATTAACCTGGAGCAAACTCTGCCCCTGTTCAATGACGCCATGGCGTTCCTGAACAAGCTGGCTGCCAGCAACAACAAGATTTTGTTTGTTGGTACCAAGCGTGCGGCGCAGAAAGCGGTGAGCGAAGAAGCTCAGCGTTGCGGCATGCCCTATGTGGATCACCGTTGGTTGGGCGGCATGCTCACCAACTGGAAAACTATTCGTCAGTCCATTAAGCGTTATCGTGAGCTGGAAGCCCAGTTCCAGGATGGCACTTTTGACAAACTGACTAAGAAAGAAGCCCTGATGCGTAAGCGCGAGATGGATAAGCTCGAGCGTTCCATCGGTGGTATCAAGGATATGGGCGGCCTGCCTGACGCACTTTTCGTGATTGACGTTGATCATGAAGACATCGCATTGCAGGAAGCTCGCAAGCTGGGTATCCCAGTTGTTGCAGTGGTTGATACCAACTCCAACCCGGATGGCGTGGATTACGTTATTCCTGGTAACGACGACGCAATCCGCGCCATTCAGCTGTATGTGAAAGCAGCAGCTGACGTGATTCTGGAAGGCAAGCAGTATGCCCAGAATCAGACCGGCGGCGAGAGCGAATTCGTCGAGGTAGCAGATGAAGCCGCAGGCGAAAAAGCCGAAGGTTAATCTATGGTAGGCGGGCCTCGGGCTCGCCTGCTTTACCGAAACATACCTAATTTTAAGAGGATAATCATGGCTGCTGTAACTGCTGCAATGGTTAAAGAGCTTCGCGAGCGTACTGGTCTTGGCATGATGGAATGCAAGAAGGCGCTGGTAGAGGCAGATGGCGACATCGAAAAAGCCATCGACGATATGCGTAAATCCGGCCAGGCCAAAGCGGCGAAGAAAGCAGGCCGCACCGCCGCCGAAGGCGGTGTTGTAGTTGCTACCAACGACGCGAACACCGTAGCCGTTATGGTAGAGATCAACTCTGAAACTGATTTCGTTGCCCGTGACGACAACTTCCTGGGTTTTTGCGACAAGGTAGCGGCTGCTGCTTTGAGCGCTGGTGAAACTGACGTTGCTAAAATTGGTGAGTTGAAGCTGGAAGACGGCTCCACTGTTGAAGAAGCACGCCAAGCGCTGGTTCAGAAAATCGGTGAAAACATCCAGATCCGTCGTGCTGCCAAGCTAGAAGCGGAAGGCGCTATTGGCGCTTACGTTCACGGTGGCCGTATCGGCGTTCTGATCGCCCTGAAAGGTGGCGATGCCGAGTTGGGTAAAGATGTAGCTATGCATGTGGCTGCCGTTAACCCGATGGTTGTTAGTGGCGATCAGGTTCCTGCTGATGTGCTGGAAAAAGAGAAAGAAATCATCCGTGCTCAGCCCGATATGGAAGGCAAGCCTGCTGAGATCGTTGAAAAAATGCTCGGCGGCCGTATCAACAAGTTCCTGAAGGAAGTGAGCTTGTTGGATCAACCGTTCGTGAAAGATCCGAACACCACTGTTGGTGCGCTGGTTAAAGCGGCTGGCGCCGAGGTTGCCTCTTTTGAGCGACTGGTTGTGGGTGAAGGTATCGAAAAAGAAGAAGTCGATTTCGCTGCTGAAGTAGAAGCTGCGGCCAAGGGCTAAGGCTGATTGGCGGAACTCGATGTGTAAAGGCGCCTTGCTGGTTTGATCAGCAGGGCGTTTTTTTCGCCTGTTAAACGGTGAAAATAGAAAAGCACTTGCAACCATCGTGCGGGGCGGTACTGTGCTATGCAGCATAGGCTCGTGCGTTTGAATGAAGTGGAAGGCCGGTTTGAGCCGGTGTAAGTGATGAGGATGGCAGGTTTTCATGGGTGGCGGTTTCGTATGAGTGGTGGAGAGAAAGAGATGCCGACGAACAAGGAGCGCTCACCGCGCTATAACCGAATCCTGCTCAAGCTGAGCGGGGAAGCACTGGCGGGTGAAGAGGGCTTTGGCATTGATCCGAAGGTTCTGGATGCGATTTCCTTGGAAATTGGTCAGTTGGTTGGGATTGGTGTTCAGGTTGGGCTGGTCGTTGGTGGTGGTAATCTGTTTCGGGGTGCGGCTCTGCAAAGCGCAGGCTTGGACCGGGTAGCCGGCGACCATATGGGTATGCTGGCAACAGTGATGAATGGCCTGGCTCTGCGTGATGCGCTGGAGCGTTCTAATATCCGTACGCGTCTCATGTCTGCGATCCCCATGAGCGGGGTGGTTGAGCACTATGATCATCGCAATGCTAATCGTCACCTAAAAAACGGAGAGGTGGTGATTTTTTGCGCAGGAACAGGCAACCCGTTCTTTACTACAGACTCTGCCGCGTGTTTGCGTGGAATCGAGATCAGTGCTGATGTAGTGCTAAAGGCCACCAAGGTGGATGGCGTTTATAATGACGATCCGGTGAAGAACCCGGATGCGGTTAAATATGACGCGTTGACCTATGATGAAGTGTTGGAAAAAAAGCTGGGCGTGATGGATCTGACGGCTATTTGTTTGTGCCGGGATCATTCCATGCCACTGCGTGTTTTTGATATGAACAAGAAGGGTGCCTTGCTTAATCTGATGCTGGGCGGTAAGGAAGGCACTCTGGTAGAGGCCGCACAATAAGTGCAGCTGATACGCTGAATAGAAGCGAGGAAAAACGGTGATTGACGATATTCGCAGTGATGCGCAAAGCCGCATGAAAAAGAGTCTTGAAGCGCTGGATACAGCCATGAAACGGGTGCGTACAGGTCGTGCCCATCCTAGCTTGCTGGACAATATTACCATTGAGTACTACGGTGCCGAGACGCCCCTGAATCAGATGGGGAATATCTCGGTGGAAGAAGGGAGAACGCTGACTATTTCGCCGTTTGATAAGTCCCTGATTCCACAAATTGAGCGTGCCATTTTAATGTCTGATCTGGGCCTTAATCCGTCCACCTCGGGCACTCTTATTCGTTTGCCATTGCCGCCGTTGACTGAGGAAACCCGCCGTGACCTAGTCAAGGTGGTGCGTGCGGAAGCGGAGCAGGCACGTGTGTCCATTCGTAATATTCGTCGTGATGCTAATAGCGATTTGAAAGAATTGCTTAAGGAAAAAGAAATTTCCGAAGACGAGCAGCGCCGTGGGGAAGAGCAAATTCAGCAGCTCACCGACAAAATGGTGGCGGAAGTGGAAGGTGTTCTGAAAGAGAAAGAAGAAGAATTGATGACCGTTTGATCGCTTCGCGCGAGCGGTGATCGAAAGACATCTCGGGCTGCAGGTCAGCCCGTTTCTATTCTTGGCGGATGCAGTATGGCCGACAATCAGCCTCATTCCAGTGCCCCAGATATCGATTCCTATCAAGGTGTTGTGCCCCGTCATGTAGCCATCATCATGGACGGCAATAACCGCTGGGCACGCAAGCATGGTGTTCCGGGTGAGGAGGGGCATCGAGCGGGAGAAGCTACGGTTCAGGCGATTATTCGTCAGGCAGCGCAGCGCGGTCTCGAGGCACTAACACTGTTTGCTTTTAGCTCGGAAAACTGGCGTCGACCGCAGGCGGAAGTGGACCACCTGATGGCGCTGTTCTTGAAGGCGCTGGCTGGCCGTGTTGAAGAGCTTCACAGTCACGAGGTTCGTATTCGCTTTATTGGCGATCGCGGTGCGTTTTCGCAAGGTCTTCAGGATGGCATGACACAAGCGGAAGTCCTGACCGGCAATAACACCAGGATGACGGTGGTTATTGCTGTGAATTACGGCGGGCAGTGGGACATTGCCCATGCGGCCCGCCAGTTGGCTGCAAAAGTGGCAGAAGGTGAGATGGAGGTAGACCAGATAGATGCCGGGGCGATGGCACCCTATCTGTCCATGGCCGACCTGCCACCACCGGATTTGCTCATTCGCACCGGTGGCGACCAAAGAATAAGTAACTTTTTGTTATGGCAATTGGCCTACAGCGAGCTGTTTTTTTCGCCGTTGCTATGGCCTGATTTTGATGCTGATGCCTTTGATGCAGCGCTACAGGATTATGCTGGTCGCCAACGGCGTTTTGGTCGTTCTGGTGAAGAAGTGGCCAGCTTGAATGGAGAACAATAATGCTAAAACTGCGCGTGATTACCGCGCTGGTGCTGTTGCCGATTGTGTTGGGCGCAGTATTTGGATTAGACCGTCAGATGTTTGCCATTGTGGCTGGCGTTTTTTTTGTTCTGGCGGGCTGGGAGTGGTCAGCCATGATGGGCAACGTCAGCATGGCGATGCGTCTTGTATGGGTTGCAATATTGACCTTGGTAATGGTGGCCGCTGAATATTTTCAGCCAGCATGGTTACTCAATGCAATTCCGGTTTGGTGGTTGCTGGCGCTGGTGCTGGTGCTGGGGTATCCCGGTAATGCTCGTGTTTGGTACCGACCGATGCTTATGGCGTTGGTTGGCTTGCTACTGCTGGTGCCCTCATGGGGGGCCATTGTACAGTTGCAAAGTAACGGGGCCCTTGGGTTAGTTGGGCCCTGGGCTTTAATGTTCATCCTATTATGGGTGTGGGCGGCGGACACAGGGGCCTATTTTGCTGGCCGAGCGTTTGGAAAACATAAACTGGCACCGCTGGTAAGCCCAGGCAAGACCATTGAAGGTTTGCTGGGCGGGGTTGCTCTGGCCCTGGCGGTGGTGGCGGGTGTCTACGCTGCTGGCCTGCTGGAGGCACAATTGTGGTCTTTGATGCTGGTTGCCCTATTTACGGTATTGGCCTCTGCACTAGGTGATCTGTTTGAAAGCATGGTCAAGCGTGAGCGTGGTTTCAAAGATAGCGGCACCATTCTTCCAGGTCATGGCGGCATGCTCGACCGCATTGACAGTGTCACTGCAGCCATGCCGATTGCTTTGGCTGGGTTTAACTGGTTCGCCCTGCCTGGAGGGAGTTTGTGACACCCTCTGAGAAACCTTCCATTTCGGCCGTTGCTACTGGCAGACAGCGCCTCACCTTGCTGGGCGCCACGGGAAGTATTGGGCAACAAACTCTGGATGTGCTGGTTCGCCACCCGGAGCGTTATGAGGTTTTTGCGGTTACCGCTGGCACGCAATGGCAGGCTATGGCACGGCTTTGCGAAACGGTGCAGCCTCGCTATGCAGCCATGGCTGATGCCACCTCGGCAACGTCCCTTCGGAACCATCTTGCTGGCCTTGGGTCACAAGTAGAGGTTTTATCAGGCCCAGAGGCCTTGGCTGAGCTGGCGGCTCATCCGGATGTTGATACCGTGGTGGCGGGTATTGTGGGTGCCGCGGGTGTGCGTCCCACTTTGGCGGCAGTGGAGGCAGGGAAACGAGTGCTGCTGGCCAACAAAGAAGCTCTGGTGGTCACCGGTTCCCTGTTTATGGATGCAGTGAAGCGCTATGGTGCAACATTGTTGCCACTGGATTCCGAACACAACGCGATTTTCCAGTGTCTGCCCACGGAAGGGGTAAATGCAGGAGTTGAACGTTTATTGTTGACGGCATCAGGTGGCCCGTTCCGCGAGTTCAGCGCTGAGCAGTTGAAAGCGGTTACGCCGGAGCAGGCAATAAAACACCCCAACTGGGATATGGGCCCCAAGATTTCGGTGGACTCCGCCACGCTGATGAATAAGGGGCTGGAGTTTATTGAGGCTTGCTGGCTGTTTGATGTTCCCCCTGCCATGGTGGATGTGGTGGTGCATCCACAGAGTGTGATCCACTCTATGGTCGCTTACCGGGATGGCTCGGTATTGGCCCAGATGGGGACACCTGATATGCGTACTCCCATTGCCTGTGGCTTGTCTTGGCCCGAGCGAGTGGAGTCCGGTGCCCAGCGGTTGGACTTTTCAACGTTGATCGGGCTGAATTTTGAATTGCCGGATCTTGAGAGGTTTCCATGCTTGGGCTTGGCCCGTGATGCCATGGCCGCAGGTGGAACGGCCACGGCGGTGTTAAACGCAGCGAATGAAGAAGCGGTTGCGGCTTTTCTTGACGGCCGGCTCGATTTTATGGGCATTGCGGATGTGGTAGCGCGAACTCTTGATAAACAGGATGCGCCAGCCTGCTGTGATGTGGATGCGGTTATGGAAATTGACCGTCAGGCGCGACAGCTTGCCTGTCACTGGATTAAGGAGCGTGGATGCTGACGTTATTGGCATTCGTCGTCACCATCGTGATCATTGTGGCCTTCCACGAGTGGGGCCACTTTCTTGCCATGCGCGCTTTCGGTGTTCGTGTTCTGACCTTTTCTGTGGGATTTGGCCCGAAAATTCTGCGTTTCACCGATCAAAAAGGCACTGAGTGGGTGATCAGCGCGATTCCTCTTGGCGGCTATGTGAAGCCGCTGGATGTGCGCGAAGATGAAACGGCACAGGGAGCGCCTGGCGAGTTTTCTGGTAAACCCGCTTGGCAGCGGGTGATTACCTACGCTGCCGGGCCGGTGTTTAACTTTATTCTCGCCATATTTATTTACTGGGTGTTGATGTTTGGCTATGGCCAGCGCGGGTTGGAGGCTGTTGTCGGCCCAGTAACCCCAGATTCCGTGGCCGAGCAGGCGGGTTTTTTACCCGGTGATCGCATCGTGGCGGTGGGTGACACTGAACTTGAAGGCTGGCGGGCGTTTTATAACGAATTGATTCTGCATTTGGGTGAGCCGGATACCTTGTCGATCACGGTGCAGCAAGCGGGTGGCGGGTCCGCGATCCGTGAGCTGGATACTTCGCCATGGTCTGCGGATCTGGACATGCCGCCGCTGGAGGCCTTGGGGCTGAACCAGGCGGTGGTGATTGGCGATGTTCAGGCCGACAGCCCGGCGCAGCAGGCGGGGCTGACTGGCGGCGATCAGGTGTTGACGTTGAATGGTGAGCCCGTTTTCAGCTGGAACCAGTGGCAGGAAAGTATCATGGCAGCACCAGGAGAACTCCTGACGGTGGAGCTGCTGAGAGGAACCCGTAAGGAGACGCTTCAAATTGTCCCGGCCACGCTGACCGAAAATGGTGAGACCTTTGGCCGCATTGGTGTCGGCCTGGGCGGTGTTTATCAACAAGAGTTCGGTGTGTTCAGTGCCGTCGGGGCTGCCGGTGGGCGTTTTGTCGAGCAGGTCCAAGTGGTGGGCGCCAGCTTGGTAAAGCTGATTACCGGTAAACTCTCTCTGGATAATTTGGGTGGGCCTATTACCATCGCCCAAGTGGCCGGTGAAAGTGCCTCTATGGGCCTAGCCAGTTTCTTGGCTTTGCTGGCTTACCTCAGTATTACGCTGGGGGTAATTAACCTTCTTCCTGTACCAATGCTTGATGGCGGCTGGATTTTCTTTGGAATCATTGAAATGATTCGCGGTCGCAGTTTACCGGAGCGGTTCTTGATGGCCGCACAAGGTGCTGGGCTGACGCTCGTGGTCAGCTTCATGTTATTGGCCATTTACAACGACTTGGTGAAGCAGTTTTCATGAAATTTGGGGACATTCTAAGCCGCCTCCTGAAAGGCTCGCTAGTGGTTTTTTGCCTGTTGGCAGCTCCACTGCTAAATGGGGACACACAACTACCGTTCAAGGTTCATGACATACGGGTGGAAGGCCTCCAGCGCTTGCCCGTGGAACGGGTCTATGCTTCGTTGCCGATTCAGGCTGGCGACACTGTGACTCGTGATCAGGTTGTTGACGCGGTGCAACGTCTGTTTGCCTCTGGCAATTTTGAAGATGTACAACTGGGTCGCGATGGTGATGATCTGGTGGTAATTGTTGCCGAACGCCCGAGTATTGCGCGTATCGAACTATCCGGTAACAAATCCATTGACGAAGAGAATCTGCGCAAGGGATTGACCGAAGCCGGTTTGGCGGAAGGTGAAGTGTTCCAGCGCTCTACCCTGGAGGCCATTGCCGGCGAACTGGAACGCCAGTATGTCAGTCAGGGCCGTTACGGCGCGGATATCAAGACCGAGTTTGTGGCGTTGCCCCGTAACCGTGTAGCTTTGAAGATCGAAATTTACGAAGGCAAAGCTGCACGTATTCGCAATATCAACATCGTGGGCAACGAGTTGTTTGATGATGAGGTATTGCTTGACAGTTTCGAGCTGCACTCCTCGGGATTCTGGTCTTTCATCAAGGGCGATGACAAATACTCCCGGGAAAAGTTGGGCGGCGATTTAGAGCGTCTGCGTTCCTATTATCTAGACCGTGGTTACATTAATTTCTCCATTGAATCGACACAGGTGTCGGTGACACCTGATCGCCGTAGTGTTTTCATTACCGTCAACGTGGCGGAAGGTGAGCAATACACGGTCAACGAGGTGAAGTTGGCTGGCGACTTAGTGGTGAATGAAAACCAGCTGAAGCCGTTATTAATCGTCAAGAAAGGGCAGGTGTTCAGTCAACAGTTAGTGACCTATACCAACGATTTAATCAAGCGCCGCTTGGGTAATGAAGGCTACACGTTTGCTGAGGTGAATGGCCGAGAGCACAATGCCAATGACAAAGACCACACGGTAGATGTGACGTTTTACGTGGACCCGGGCCGTAAAGTTTATGTCCGCCGCATCAATTTCAGTGGTAATACCAAAACTTCCGATGAAGTGTTACGCCGTGAGTTGCGTCAGTTCGAACAGGCGCCGGCGAACACCTCTCTGGTGGACTTATCCCGCCAACGTTTGCAGCGTTTGGGCTATTTCAGCGTAGTTGAAACTGATACTCCGCGGGTGCCTAATTCCGATGACCTGGTTGATGTGAATTACAGCGTACAAGAGCAGCCTTCGGGTTCTATTGGCGCCAATGTGGGCTTTTCCGATGCCTCTGGGTTTATCTTCGGCGCCAACGTAACCCAAAATAACTGGCGCGGCAGCGGTAACCGGGTGTCATTTGCGTTGAGTCGTTCTGATATTCGCGATTCGTACAGTTTTTCCCATTACAACCCGTACTATACGTTGGATGGGGTAAGCCGTGGTTTTAGCATGTTTTACTCAAAGATTGACTTTGATGAAACCTCAGTGGCTTCTTATGCGGCAGACCGTTTGGGCTGGTCGGTGACATTCGGTTATCCGATATCGGAGTATTCACGCTTGAACTTTGGCGCTACCTACGAGAAAACGAATATTACCACCGGCGATTATGTCGCCGTGGATATTGATCGATTCCTGATGGAGAAAGGCGACGAGTTCAACGAATATAAAGCCAACGTTTCCTTGCAAACTAGCACCCTGAACCGAGGTATTCTTCCTGATCGCGGCTGGTCTAGTACCATTGGTGTTGAGGTGGCGGCTCCGGTTTCCGATTATAGTTTTTACAAGGTTAATTGGAACGGGCAGAAATATTTTCCCATTACCCAGCGGTGGACCCTGCGCACTCGTGCCGACTTGGCCTACGGTGATGGCTATGGTGACGACATTGCGTTGCCGTTCTTCGAGAACTACTATTCCGGCGGTATTGGTTCGGTGCGGGGTTATGAGTCTCGGTCCCTGGGACCTCGTTCCGAGGCGTTGAGTTATTATAAAAGTGGCACCACGGACCCTAATCCGGATCCGATTGGCGGCAACTTTCTTACCGAAGCCAGCATGGAGTTGATTTTCCCGACGCCCTTCGCAGGGGAGTCGCGAAGCGTGAGGACCTTCCTGTTCGTGGATGCTGGGACCGTATATGAAACCGAGCGGGCCGATATTTTTGAAGATTTTGAATCGCAGGATATTCGGAGTTCCGTCGGTCTCGGATTGACGTGGTTGACGGCTATTGGCCCGCTTAGCTTCAACTTGGCGAAAGCGCTGGATGACCAGCCTGGCGATGACACGGAAGTATTCCAATTTTCTTTGGGTCAGACTTTTTAGGAGTTTAATAATGGTGAAAAAAACACTGGTAGCATTGGCACTGTTTTTGCCCTCACTGGCTATGGCTGAGGCTTCTGTTGGGGTTCTTGACCCGATTGCTGCGTTACAATCGTCAAATAATGTGAAGACGAGAATGTCCTCACTGGAGAATGAGCTGTCTGGGGACGAGCAAAAGCTCAATCGCTTGCAAAACGATGTGGGGAAGCTGCAACAAAAACTGCAAAAAGAAGCCATGACCATGTCCGCGGATGAACAAGATACGCTGAAGACTCAGGGTCAGCAGAAAATGCTCGAAATTCAAAGCCTGCAACGCAAACTGCAAAAGCGTGCTAGCGAAGCACAACGCGAAATTCTGTCAGAAATGCAGCCTAAGCTTAAAAAGGCCATAGAGTCTGTGGCTAAACGTGAAAAGCTGGATGTAGTGCTCAATGCCCAAGCTGTGATGTACACCAAGCCGGATCTAGATATTACTGAAGCGGTGGGCAAGCAACTGAACAGTATGAAATAATGTTGACTCTCGGTGAGTTAGCAAAAAAACTGGATGCGGAGTTGATCGGTGAGGCCAGCCATGTTGTGGACGGTTTGGGAACAATCCAGTCCGCAGGGCCAAGCCAACTGACTTTTCTTGCCAACCCCCGTTATCGGTCATTCTTGGAACAGACTAATGCGGGCGCGGTGCTAATTCCTGAGTCCCAGCGGGAATTTTGTCCGGTGCCGGCATTGATTGTTAAAGAGCCATACTTGTCTTTTGCCAAAGCCAGTGCGTTTTTTGAAGTGGCACCGCAAGTGCAGCCGGGTGTGCATCCTGCTGCGGTTGTGGATGCGACGGCACAGATTCACACCTCTGCGTCCATTGGCCCGAATGCGGTGGTGGAAGCGGGTGTGATAGTGGGAGAGGGCGCCGTAATCATGGCCAACAGCGTGGTTGGTGCCGGCTCTCATATCGGTGATCAGTGTCGAATTTGGCCAAATGTTACAATTTACCATGGTGTGACACTGGGTCCACGCACTACTATACACGCCAATTGCGTAATCGGTGGTGATGGTTTTGGCTTCGCCTTCAATGGCGCCGGTTGGACCAAACTTCATCAAGTCGGTGGCGTTACCATCGGTGCAGATGTGGAAATCGGTGCTGGCACGACAGTTGATCGTGGTGCCATTGAAGATACCATCATTGGTGACGGTGTGATTCTGGATAATCAGATCCAGGTGGCCCATAACGTTGTCATCGGTGATCACACGGCTATCGCTGGGAAAGCGGGTATTGCGGGTTCAGCCAAAATAGGTTCTTTCTGCCTGATAGGTGGGGCCGCTGGTATAGCTGGCCACATCGAAGTATGTGACAAGGTGCAAATTCTGGCCATGTCCTTGGTCTCCAGCTCTATCAAAGAACCGGGTACATACGGTTCTGCACTGCCTGTGGATAGCCAATCTCGCTATCGCAGGAATGTGGCGCGTTTCCGAAATCTGGATGATTTGGCCCGCCGTGTACGCAAGCTCGAGCGTTTAAGCGACTAATTTCCGCATGTTGCGGTACTTGCCTGTTTGGAACACATGATGATGGACATTAAAGAGGTCAGGGAATATCTGCCCCATCGTTACCCCTTTCTGTTAATTGACCGGGTGCTAAATATTGAGCCCGGAAAACGTATCGAAGCGTTAAAAAACGTGACGATCAACGAGCCATTTTTTAATGGCCATTTTCCTGAAGAGCCTATCATGCCCGGTGTGTTGATCATCGAAGCCATGGCGCAGGCTGCAGGTATTTTGGGGTTCGTGACGGAGAATAAAAAGCCCTCCGATGGTTATATCTATCTACTTGTGGGTACCGACAAGGCACGCTTTAAGCGCCAGGTAGTGCCGGGAGATACTCTGCATTTGTTCGCCGAGTATGTGGTGATTAAACGTAATATTATAAAATTCACCTGTGAAGCGCAGGTAGACGGTAAAACTGTGGCCAGTGCAGAAATGCTCGTGGCTGAACAGAAAGTCTAGTCCATACCGTACGCCAGCGCGGAGCTGGCGTATACTTGCCTTGCCTTCACAACCAAAATAAAAGTGACTAGTCCATGATTCATCCGACCGCCCTTATTGATCCGGCCGCGGAGCTTGCAGATGATGTGCGGGTGGGCCCGTATTCCGTGATTGGCCCCAATGTGGAAATTGGAGCGGGCACCGTGGTGGCCTCTCATGTGGTCATCAACGGCCCCACAACTATTGGTCGTAACAACCATATTTTTCAGTTCGCGTCCGTGGGCGAAGACTGCCAAGATAAAAAATATAAGGGAGAGCCAACCCGGCTGGAAATCGGAGACGATAACGTTATTCGTGAATCGGTCACCATTCACCGGGGTACCATTCAGGATAACTCTCTGACTAAAATCGGTGACCGTAATCTCTTGATGGCTTATGTGCACGTGGCCCATGATTGTATCATTGGCGATGACTGTATCTTTGCCAATAATGCGTCTGTAGCGGGCCACGCCCATGTCGGCAATGGTGTGATTCTGGGCGGCATGACAGGGGTGCACCAGTTCTGCAAGATTGGTTCTTACGCGATGACGTCGGGCTGTTCTCTCGTGCTCAAAGATATTCCTGCCTATGTGATGGTATCTGGTAATCCTGCCGGCGCCCGCAGCATGAACTTTGAGGGTATGCGTCGTCGTGGTTGGTCTAAAGATGTGGTTAGCAGCTTGCGCAAGGCTTACAAGCTGGTCTACCGCCAGGGGCTGACATTGGAGCAGGCGTTGCTGGAATTAGAGTCCATGGAGCCGTCGGATGCGCTACAGATTTTTATCGATTCTCTAAAGTCTTCCGAGCGCGGCATCACGCGCTGATATGACACAGCGTAAGGATGCTCCGCTTGTCGCGCTGATTGCCGGGGAAGCTTCCGGGGATATTTTAGGGGCAGGCCTCATGCAGGCCCTTGAAAATCGTTATCCTGGCGCTCGTTTTATTGGCGTGGGTGGCGAGGAGATGGCACAGGCTGGTTTGACTAGCCTGTTCCCCATGGAAAAATTGTCGGTGATGGGAATCACCGAGGTGCTATCACACCTTCCTGAATTATTACGTCTGCGCAAATCTCTGGTCCGCTTTCTGCTTGAGCAGCGGCCGGACGTGGTCGTTGGTATCGATTCTCCAGATTTCACCCTGCCAATTGCGCGTCGTCTTCATGATCGAGGCTTGAAAACCGTTCATTATGTGAGTCCCTCCGTGTGGGCTTGGCGCCAGGGTCGCATTAAAGGCATAAAGAAAAGTATTGATCTGATGCTAACGCTTTTGCCGTTCGAAGCGCGTTTCTATGAGGAGCATGACGTGCCGGTGGCTTTTGTCGGTCACCCGTTGGCCGATCGTATCCCGCTGGAAACGGATGTGGCTGGGGCCCGCAAGGCTCTGGCGCTGGACCGCGATGCTCGTATTTTGGCAGTACTACCAGGAAGCCGAGGAGGTGAAGTGGGGCAATTGATGCCCGCTTTCCTGGACGCTATGGTGGCGCTGAATCACCAGGATCCCACGCTGCAGTATGTGATTCCGGCTGCTAACGCGGCCCGCCGTGAACAAATACAGACGTTGCTGAATACGCAGCCTAATTTGCCCGTGTCATTGATCGATGGACAGAGCCGGACGGTGATGGCGGCGGCGGATGTGGTGCTAATGGCTTCAGGTACAGCCACGCTGGAAGGCTTGTTGCTGAACAAACCGATGGTGGTAGGCTATCGGGTTGGGGCAGTGACTTACGCCATTGTTAGTCGTCTGATAAAAAGTGAATTTTTTTCCTTGCCCAATTTATTGTGTCGGCAGGAAATGGTCCCTGAGCTGCTTCAGAGCCAGCTGACCACGGAAGCGATTGTTGCTGCTGTGCGCCGTTGGTTTGATCAGCCTGAGCAGGCCCAGGCACTAAAAATACAGTTTCAGAGCGTGCATCAACAACTTCGTGGCGGTGCCAGTGAGAAGGCTGCGGCGGCCGTTGCTCGTTTGTTGGAGGCTTGATGGCCGATACGCAACCCTGCGACCCGTTTGCTGAGTACGGCCTAGCTGATCCGTTTATTCCTTCTGATTTTTTTTGGCAGCCGGGCATGCTGGTGGCGGGTGTCGACGAAGTGGGTCGAGGCCCGTTAGTGGGTGCGGTAGTCACCGCGGCAGTGATATTGGACCCAAAGTACCCGATCGTCGGCTTGGCTGATTCCAAAAAAATCAGTGAAAAGAAACGTCTGGCGCTGGAGTCTGAGATTAAGTCTCACGCGCTTGGCTGGGCGTTGGGGCGAGCAGAGTCGGATGAAATTGACCAACTGAACATTCTGCATGCCACCATGCTGGCCATGCAGCGGGCAGTGGCAGCGCTGCCTGTGGAGGCGCATGCTGTACTGATTGATGGTAATCGAGTACCGGCGTTGCAGTGTCCGGCGCAGGCGGTAGTAAAAGGGGATGGGCGTGTACCGGCTATCTCTGCTGCCTCAATTCTTGCCAAAGTGGCGCGGGACCGCGAAATGTATGCCTTGCATGCCCGTTATCCCCAATACGGCTTCGACCGCCATAAAGGCTACCCAACTGCGGTGCATATGGCGGCCCTAGAACAGCATGGCGCCTTGGCCGAGCATCGTCGCTCCTTTGGCCCGGTGGCTGCTGCAATTGCACAAGGGAACCTGTTTTGACTGATCCCCGTTTTGTCCACCTGCGCCTTCATACCGATTATTCACTGGTTGATGGAATCGTTCGGGTTAAGGAACTGACCAAGACCTGCGTAAATGAGCAGATTCCTGCGGTGGCAGTCACCGATGATTCGAATTTGTTTGCCCTGATCAAGTTCTATCAGAATGCCATGAATGCGGGTATCAAACCGTTGATGGGGGCGGATCTCTGGGTGCAGGGCACGCACATAGACGAACCCGCCTATCTGTCGTTTCTGGTGCTTAATGAGGTGGGTTATCAGAACCTGACTTTACTGATTAGTCGTGCTTGGCAGACTAATCAGGATCGCGGGCGCGCTTTGGTGAAACCTGAGTGGCTGGCAGAACTGAATGAAGGCCTGATCGTGCTTTCAGCGGCGAGCCAAGGGGAAGTAGGGCAGTTATTGCTAGCAGGCAAACACGAACAGGCGCAACAGTATGCTCGTTGGCTTGTGTCAACGTACGGTGATCGTTTCTATCTGGAAGTGCAGCGAACCTCACGACCGGGTGATGAGGATTGTTTGCATGCCAGCGTTGCCTTGGCCGAACAACTTGGCTTGCCAGTGGTAGCCACCAACGATGTTCGCTTTCTTCGTCGCGAAGACTTTGAAGCCCATGAATCTCGAGTCTGCATCCATGACGGTAATACTCTGGATGATCCGCGACGGCCAAAAAAATATTCCGAAGAGCAGTACCTGAAATCTGCCGATGAAATGGCGCAGCTGTTTTCTGATTTGCCCGAAGCGCTTGAGAACACGGTGGAAATTGCTCGCCGCTGCACGCTTGATATTCGTTTAGGAGAAAACTTCCTGCCGGACTTCCCGATTCCGGAGGGCATGACCATTGAGCAATATTTCGAGAAAGTGTCTCACGATGGTCTTGAGGAACGTCTTAAGGTCTTGCTCGATAGCGATGACCCTGAGTATGCATTAAAGCGCAAAGACTACGATGACCGGCTTCGATTTGAGTTGGATATCATCAACCAAATGGGATTTCCCGGTTACTTCCTAATCGTTGCCGATTTTATCCAGTGGGCTAAGGATAACGAGGTGCCGGTGGGACCGGGGCGGGGTTCAGGTGCAGGTTCACTGGTTGCCTATGCTTTAAAAATTACCGATTTGGATCCCATTGGTTACGACCTCCTGTTCGAACGGTTCCTGAACCCCGAACGGGTATCCATGCCTGACTTTGACGTCGACTTCTGCATGGAGAAGCGCGACCGTGTAATCAACTATGTGGCGGATAAGTACGGCCGTGATGCAGTGAGCCAAATCATCACATTCGGTACCATGGCTGCCAAGGCCGTAGTGCGCGATGTGGCGCGGGTGCAAGGTAAGCCCTATGGGCTAGCGGATCGACTTTCCAAGATGATTCCCGGGGTGCCTGGGATGACCTTGAGCAAGGCGTTGGAGCAGGAAGAAACTTTGCGCGAGTTTCTGGAAAGCGATGAAAATTCCGACAAAGAAGCCGCCAATGAAATCATGGAAATGGCTTTCAAGCTGGAAGGCTTGACCCGTAACGTGGGTAAGCATGCTGGGGGGGTAGTGATCGCCCCGGGCAAGCTCACTGACTTTGCGCCGCTGTACTGTGAAGAAGATGGCACCAACCTGGTGACGCAGTACGATAAAGATGACGTGGAATCTGCGGGCCTTGTGAAATTTGACTTTCTCGGCCTGAAAACCCTGACCATCATTGACTGGGCCGTCAAAGCGGCCAATGTGAAGCGTGCTCGCGAAGGGCTGGACGATCTTGTTATCGATCATATCCCGCTAGATGACAGTCCCAGTTTTGACCTATTGAAGCGGGGCGATACCACCGCGGTATTCCAGCTGGAAAGTCAGGGCATGAAGGAGCTAATTAAAAAGCTCAAGCCTGACGTTTTTGAAGACATTATCGCATTGGTGGCTCTGTATCGTCCTGGGCCGCTGGAATCTGGCATGGTGGATAATTTCGTCAACCGTAAGCACGGTCGCGAACCTTTGGCCTATCCGGACCCTCAGTACCAACACGAGTGGCTGGAGCCTATCTTAAAACCTTCCTACGGGGTCATCCTGTATCAGGAACAGGTGATGCAGATTGCCCAGGAGCTGGCCGGTTATACACTGGGTGGCGCGGACATGTTGCGCCGGGCTATGGGTAAGAAGAAGCCTGAAGAGATGGAAAAGCAGCGGGCGATCTTTGAAGAAGGGGCAAAAGGAAAGGGGGTAGACGCGGGCCTGGCCATGAAAATCTTTGATTTGGTGGAGAAATTCGCAGGCTACGGTTTCAACAAATCCCACTCTGCAGCTTACGCCTTGGTCGCGTATCAAACCGCCTGGCTAAAGGTCCATTATCCTGCGGAGTTTATGGCGGCCACCATTTCTGCCGATATGCAGAACACCGACAAGGTGGTGACGTTCATTGATGAATGTAAAACCATGGGTTTGCAGGTACTGCCACCTGATGTGAATTCCTGTGGTTACCGCTTTACGGTGAACCCGGAAGGCGACATCGTTTATGGTTTGGGCGCCATCAAGGGGCTGGGTGAAGGGCCCATTGAAGCTATCGTCACTGCACGGGCCGAGGGTGGTGAATTCAAGGATTTGTTTGATTTTTGCCGCCGTATTGACCTGAAAAAAATCAATCGCCGTTCTCTGGAGGCCATGGTGCGCGCTGGTGTGCTGGATAAGCTGGGTCTAAACAGCAGCTTCCATGATAGGGCGCAATTGCTGGCCACCTTGCCGGATGCGATTGCGGCGGCCGACCAGGATGCCCGCAACGAAGCCGCGGGTATTATGGATATGTTCGGGGCGATGGATGACAGTCCGGCCACTGCCGTGGAATGGAAGCCGGCTCGTTCCTGGAATGACGAGACCCGCCTCAACGGTGAGCGAGATACTCTCGGCTTGTTTTTAACTGGGCACCCCATTGATCAGTATGAAAAAGAAGTTCAGCAGTTCGTTACTGCCCGGATTAACGCCCTGCAGCCCACAGCCAAGGGGGAGGCGGCCACTGTGGCTGGGTTGGTCGTGGCACTGCGTATTACCCGTAGTAAACGCAGTGGTGAACGAATGGCATTTATCACCCTGGATGACAAAACCGGACGGGTGGAAGTGTCTGTATTCGGTAAGACCTTCGCTGAGTACGGCGAGTTGGTGCAGAAAGATACTTTGCTGATCTTTAAGGGCGGGGTGCGCAATGATGAGTACACCGGCAGCTTTAACCTAGTAGCCGATGAAATCATGGATATGCGCCAAGCCCGGGAAGCATTTGCTCGTCGTCTGCGAGTGGCGGTTCCCATAGAGGAAGGCTTACCCGAGCAGCTTCAGCAAATGCTGTCGCCGTATCAGGGGGGCAATACGCCAGTATTGCTGGATCTGGATCACAGCATCGCCGCCGCGAGCTTTTGGCTGGGTGACGAATGGAAGATTAGCCCTCACGAATCGCTTGTGGAAGAGCTGCGAATCCGCTTTGGAGAAGACGCAGTACGGATGGAGTACTAAGGCGACAAAACGCGCGGCACCAGAGAAAAAGGGGGGTGACTGGCGGGTGGCGTGATTCAGTGGCCCTCAACAGCCACGCTCGGAGCGGTCAGGCCCATGTTTTATCTTGCTGCGCTTACGGATTGCCGCTTGGAGCGTACCCACGCCTCTATATTGAAACAGTTTGCAACCTAGCCATGTCGGCCATGTCTCGACCTTGTCATCGGGTTGCGGCTACACTTGTTGCTCTCTTTATATGAGCAGGTTGCGTTTGGCGCTCCAGCGTGACGTTTCTGCCATATTAACGCCATAGAGAGGCCATTCTGGCCCGGGCGCATGCTGATAACATCTTGGACAGGCAAAGAATATGAATCCCAATTTCCTCGAATTTGAACAACCGATTGCCGACCTGGAAGCGAAAATCGAGGAACTGCGTTTGGTGGGCAGTGGCAGTGATATAAACATTTCCGAGGAAGTGGCCAAGTTGCAGGAAAAGAGCATCACGCTTACCGAGAGCATTTTCCGAGGGCTAAGCTCCTGGCAAATTTCCCAACTTTCCCGTCATCCTAAACGCCCCTATATGTTGGATTACATCAAGCGGATCTTTACCGACTTTGATGAATTGCATGGTGACCGTGCCTTTTCTGATGATCCTGCGATTATTGGGGGCATGACCCGATTGAACGGGCAGCCAGTGATGGTGATTGGCCATCAAAAAGGCCGCGAAGTGAAAGAAAAGGTTCGTCGCAATTTCGGCATGCCGAAACCGGAAGGTTACCGTAAGGCGCTGCGATTGATGGAAATGGCTGAACGGTTCAAGTTGCCGGTGCTGACGTTCATTGATACGCCTGGGGCGTTTCCGGGGATTGATGCAGAAGAGCGCGGTCAGTCCGAAGCCATTGCCCGTAATTTGCGTGTAATGTCCCAGCTCAAAACCCCCATTATCGCCACTGTTATTGGTGAAGGGGGGTCCGGTGGGGCGCTGGCGATTGGTGTGTGTGACCATTTACAGATGCTGGAATTTTCTACCTATTCGGTTATTTCTCCAGAAGGGTGCGCCTCCATTCTTTGGCGCAGTGCGGATAAAGCCCCTGAAGCTGCGCAAGCCATGGGCCTAACTGCCGGGCGATTACATGAGCTCGGCATCGTTGACCAAGTGATCAAGGAGCCTCTGGGAGGCGCTCACCGGGATTATGACCAAGCTGCCGATGCGATTCGTAAGGCATTGGCAACACAATTGGAATCGCTTGGTTCCATGGAGACTGACGCCCTCATTAACCGCCGTTACGAACGTTTGATGAGTTACGGCAACGTGGTTAGCGACCCCGCCGACGAATAGTCATGTCTGATGCTGCTAGGTTCAGCCAGCGCTTGGCTGAACAGGCCCCAGACGGGCCACTGTTGCTTGCCTTAAGCGGTGGCCTCGATTCCTCTCTATTGCTCCACCTGCTTGTCCAAGCAGGTTTAGCCTCGCGCCTTTGCGCTGTCCATATCGATCATCAACTGCAGGCGGATAGTCGCGCTTGGTCGCGTTTCTGTGGGGCCTTGGCGGATAAGTATGGTATTGCGCTGACGATTGAACCGGTCACCGTGAGCATGGCTGAAGGGCTGGAAGCGGGTGCTCGGGACGCCCGCTACCAAGTGCTATTGCCACTGGCTCGAGCCAAAGGCGCGACGCTGGTGCTGGCACACCATCGCAATGATCAAGCGGAAACGGTGTTGTTCCGGTTGCTACGGGGAGCGGGGGTACAGGGGCTGTCAGCCATGGGTCAGCACAGCCAGCAACAGGGTGTAACGCTCTGGCGACCGTTACTTGGCCTGGGTCGGCATGTTCTTGAAAAATGGGGGGCCGAGTTATCGCTTAATTGGTTGGAAGACCCCAGTAATCAGGACCAAAGCCTGCGACGTAATTATCTTCGCCATACTATCCTTCCGGCACTGCGCGAGCGTTGGCCCGGTGCTGACGCCACGCTTGCCCGGGCCGCAGAGCACATGGCTGAGGCCAATCAATTGCTGACAGAAGTCGCGGTCCAGGATGCCGCAGGCATAGGCGTATCCGGGGCTGTTCTGCCGCTGCACCGCCTGGCGGAGTTATCCTTGGCGCGCCAACGTAATGTACTGCGGTGGTGGCTGCAGAAAAGCCGGGCCTCCGCCCCCAGCGCTGCCGTTCTTGAACAGATTCGAGTGTTGCATCTGGCAGCAGAGGATAGCCAAGCCCGAGTCGAGTGGGGCGGATATGCGGTTCGCGTGTATCAGGGAGCTCTACACTTTGCTCGTCGTGAAGCCTTCCAGCCCTGGCAAGGTGACATACTCTGGCCTGAAGGCGAGGCACCGCCGGACTTGCCCCGTTGGCGTTGGACACAGCACGCTGTGGAAGGCGCAGTATGGGTGCTGCGACCTGCTGGGGATATTCAACTCCGCTCATTCACCGGTGCCCTGACTCTGCGGCGCAATGGCTTGCGCCAGAAAATCAAAGAGCTCTGGCGTGCGGCAGGCGTGCCGCCTTGGCAACGCCGGCAGTGGCCGCTACTTTGCCGAGATGGCGAGGTGGTGAGTGTGCCGCTGGTGGGGCTGGCCGATGGCGAAGCGCTCGAGCGCGCTGAGCGCTGGTATTTATTACCGGCTGGTTCTGCGTCTGACTAATAATCCTGTCGGGTTGCCTGTGTGGCACCGGCTCATTGTCCGTTCTGTCTCACAGGGAAATACGACAGGTAGCCTCGTTTCCTGCTGGCGGTTCAGACAAACTTATTCGCTATTCGGCTCAGGGTTCTATTGCAAAAAACGCCTCTCAGCATAAAGGAAGCACCATGCTGACCCTTCAGCAACACTTGCAGCAGACATTCAAGCTTCAGGGTTTTCGCCCCGGCCAGGAGAGGGTCATTAATGCCTTGCTGGCCGGGCGATCCGCGCTAGCAGTCTTTCCCACCGGTGGTGGTAAGAGCCTGTGCTACCAATTACCTGCGTTGATGCTGGACGGAGTCACGTTGGTGGTGTCTCCACTGATTGCATTGATGAAAGACCAGGTCGATCAACTGCACCGCTTAGGTATTGCGGCGGCGCGGTTGGATTCCAGCGTGGATGCCGAGCAGCTGCAGTCCATCTATCGAGGCTTGGAAGACGGCAGTATAAAGTTGCTTTACGTGGCACCGGAACGCCTGGCCAATGAGCGCTTTCTAGCCCGGCTGAAACGGCTATCGATCAGCATGATGGCCGTGGATGAAGCCCATTGTGTGTCTGAATGGGGGCATAACTTTCGCCCGGATTATTTGAAGTTGGCGCAGTTGGCGAAAGAGTTGGAGGTTGGGCGGGTGCTGGCGTTAACGGCTACCGCTACGCCTCAAGTGGCGCAGCAGATCTGTGACAGCTTTGCCATTGCCCCTGCCGACCATGTGCAAACCGGGTTTTTCCGTCCCAATTTGGCGTTGAGTGTCCGCCCCTACAATGTGGAAGAGCGAGGTCGGGCACTGCTGGAAGCGTTACAGGCTCGTCCCTCGGAGCCGGCGATTGTCTATGTCACTCTGCAGAAAACGGCAACGCAGGTGGCGGCTTTGCTGAGCGAGCAGGGGTTGAATGCACAGGCTTACCATGCGGGATTGAAAGGTGAGGAGCGGCATCGCGTTCAGGAAGCGTTCATGTCGGGGCAGGTAAATATCGTGGTGGCCACCATCGCTTTCGGGATGGGTATTGACAAGGCGGATATTCGGGGTATCTATCACTACAACCTGCCCAAGTCCCTGGAAAACTATATGCAGGAAATTGGCCGGGCAGGGCGAGACGGCGAGCCTTCACAATGTGTGCTGCTGGCCAGTTCGGACGACCTGACCGTGCTGGAAAATTTCAGTTACGGCGATACCCCAGACAGTGAAGCGCTAGCCGGGCTCATTGGCGGGCTGGTGAATCAACCGGCGCAGTTCGACCTTGCGGTGCATGAATTGTCTGGGCAGTTTGATGTCCGCCCTCTGGTTATTAATACCCTGCTGACCTATCTGGAGCTGGACGGGATTATTCGTTCGACAGCGCCGTTCTATACGGAGTACAAGCTGGCATTTCAGATATCTCAAGCTGAGGTGTTGGCTCAGTTCGACCATGAGCGAGCGGATTTTTTGCGGCAGGTCTTTGCTGCGGGTAAAGAGGGGCGCATCTGGCTCACTCTGAAACCGATTGCCGTGGCGGACCAATTGCAGGTCGATCGGGTGCGAATTCTCAAGGCGATTGGCTATCTTGAGCAGCAGGGCATGGTTGAGGTGCGTGTGGCTGGGGTGCGCCAGGGCTACCGGATGGTCAATCGTCCAGCTGATCCGCAGGCGTTGACGGCACAGATCGCAGAGCAGTTTCGTGTTCGTGAGCAGCGCGACATCCAGCGGCTGCAGCAAGTATGTAATTGGGCGCAAAGTAGCGATTGTTACCAGCGGGGCTTAGTGGGTTATTTCGGTGAGCAGTTGCCTCAACCCTGCGGCCAGTGCAGTGCCTGTAAAGGCGAACACCAGCGGTTTCCTGAGCGTCATCGGACTGCTCCTGATTCGGCAGTAATCCTGGCGGTTATAGCGCAAAGGCACGGGGCTCTGGCGACCCCTCGCCAACTGGCCCGTTTTCTCTGTGGCATTAGTAGCCCCCGCGCCAGTCGGGCTCGACTGGCACGGCACCCGTCGTTCGGATCACAGATGGAGGTGCCCTTCGCCGAGGTATTGGCCACATGTCGGGCGATGCTAGAGCCGTAATGGGGGGCAGGGGGCAGCCTTTGACTTTACCGTGGGAGCGGTGCAGTGATCGTTGCTGTAACGCAATGCCGGCGTCAGGCGGGTGCCATTCACTATTTCCGCTCCCAAGAACGATTCCGATTGAGCACAGGGGCGGCTTCTGTTAACATTTCCTCCCGTCCTGATGTAGCGCAAGCTCCTGAATTTTCAGGTGTTCAATCGTCTCTTGCGTCGCCGGCCAACCCGATTCATGAAAACTCCTTGCCCGTCTGTAACGTGCAGGGTGTTTTTTTTATGGGGGTCGGTACACTTTGACGATGGTGCTATTAACCCACTAGCGATCTGGTGAGTGCATGTCTCGTTTCATCTTTGTCACCGGCGGTGTGGTGTCGTCTCTGGGGAAGGGGATTACCTCTGCGTCCCTGGCCACCCTGTTGGAAGCCCGCGGTCTCAACGTGACCCTGATTAAAATGGATCCTTATATTAATGTGGATCCCGGTACCATGAGCCCTTACCAGCATGGTGAGGTATTTGTGACTGAAGATGGCGCCGAAACCGATCTGGATTTGGGTCATTACGAGCGTTTTATTCGCACTCGCTTGAACCGCCGCAACAGCTTTACGACTGGTCGTGTGTATCAGCACGTGCTGGATAAAGAGCGTCGAGGTGAATACCTCGGTGCCACCGTGCAAGTCATTCCCCATATCACCGATGAGATCAAACTTAAGATTCGCGAAGGCGCCGGTGATGCGGATGTGGCTATCGTAGAAATTGGTGGTACCGCGGGCGATATTGAATCTCTGCCTTTCCTGGAAGCAGCCCGTCAGATGCGTGTTGAATTGGGCTCTAGCCAGTCCTTACTGGTGCATCTGACCTTGGTGCCTTATATCGCCACCGCCGGCGAGATCAAGACTAAGCCGACCCAGCACTCCGTGAAAGAGCTACGCTCCATCGGCCTGCAACCGGATATTCTGGTGTGCCGTGCGGATGACCCGATTCCGCAGAGTGCCCGTGAAAAAATTGCCTTGTTTACCAATGTGGAAGCGCGGGCGGTGATTTCCTCACCGGACTGCAAGACCATTTATCAGGTGCCGCGGGGTATGCACGAGCAGGGCCTGGATGCCATCGTGGTGGAAAAATTCGGCCTGGACCTACCGGAACCGGATCTCGGTGAATGGGACCGTGTGGTGGAAGCTCAGTTGAACCCGGAGCACGAAGTCACTGTCGGCATGGTCGGCAAGTACATTGAACTGGTTGATGCATACAAATCGCTCAATGAAGCGTTGATCCATGCAGGTATCAGCAACCGTGCCAAGGTCAACATCCTTTATCTGGATGCAGAAGATATCGAGCGCGACGGCACCGGTGTGCTGGAAAGTCTCGACGCGATTCTGGTGCCCGGCGGTTTCGGCGACCGGGGTACGGAAGGCAAGATTGCCGCGATCCGTTATGCTCGTGAGAATAAGGTGCCCTATCTGGGTATTTGTCTTGGTATGCAATTGGCGGTGATTGAATATGCTCGCCATGTGGCGGGGATTGAAAAAGCGCATTCATCTGAGCTTAACCCAAACACCCCGGACCCGGTGGTGGGCCTGATTACCGAATGGATCACCGAAGACGGGCAGAAGGAACTGCGTTCGGCGGATTCTGACCTGGGTGGTACCATGCGTTTGGGTGGTCAGGAGTGTGTACTTGAAGCTGATAGCCGTGCTGCTGAGTGTTATGGCAGCACGCATATCGTAGAGCGTCATCGCCACCGTTATGAGGTGAATAACAACTACTTGCCGCAGTTGGAAGCGGCAGGTTTGAAAATTGTTGGCCGTTCCGCGGATGGTGAGCTTGTGGAAGTGATTGAAGTGGGCGACCACCCGTGGTTTGTGGCTTGTCAGTTCCACCCTGAGTTCACTTCCACCCCTCGTGACGGTCACGGTTTGTTCAAAGGTTATGTGGCCGCCGCCCTGGCGGAACAAAAGGCCCACAAGGAGACGTGACCCGTGAGTAGCCAGAAGACCATACATCTAAATGGGCTGGAATTCGCCAATGACAAGCCCATGGCCTTGTTTGGTGGCATGAATGTGTTGGAATCCCGGGACCTGGCCATGCAGGTGGCCGAGGCGTATGCCGAGGCGACCAGCAAGCTGAACATGCCTTGGGTATTCAAGGCCAGTTTCGACAAGGCCAACCGGTCTTCGCTTAGTTCCTACCGTGGGCCGGGGATGGAAGAAGGGCTGAAAATCTTCGAGGAAGTAAAGAAGACGTTTAACTGCCCGTTGATCACCGACGTGCACGAGCCTGGCCAAGCAGGGCCGGTGGCAGAAGTGGTCGATATTATTCAGTTGCCGGCCTTCTTGGCACGGCAGACGGATCTGGTGGTGGCTATGGCAAAGACCGGCGCCATCATCAACATCAAGAAACCCCAGTTCCTAGCACCTCACGAAATGTCGCATATCTTGCACAAGTGTGAGGATGCCGGAAACGATCAGCTGATTCTTTGCGAGCGTGGGTCTAGCTTTGGGTACAACAACCTAGTGGTGGACATGCTCGGCTTTGGCATCATGAAGCAGTTTAACTATCCGGTCTTTTTCGATGTGACTCATGCCTTGCAGAAGCCGGGAGGTAGGGCCGACAGTGCTGATGGTCGCCGCGCCCAAGTCGCTGAATTGGGCCGCGCTGGCATCAGTCAGGGCATCGCCGGGCTGTTCCTTGAAGCCCACCCGGACCCGGATAACGCGAAATGCGATGGCCCCTGCGCCCTGCGACTGGATCGCCTAGAGCCATTCCTCGCACAGATGCAAACCCTGGATAATACCGTAAAGGCACTGCCTGCCTTCGAAAATAACTGATTTGAGTTTGGAGATTTACCGACATGTCCAAGATCGTTGACATCAAGGCCCGCGAAATTCTGGATTCCCGTGGCAACCCGACCATCGAAGCTGATGTGATTCTCGAGTCCGGCGCTAGTGGCAGTGCCTGTGCACCCAGTGGTGCCTCTACCGGTTCGCGCGAAGCGCTGGAACTGCGTGACGGTGACAAGTCCCGCTATCTGGGCAAGGGCGTCACCAAGGCGGTAGGCAATGTGAACTCTGCTATTCGTGAGCTGCTGGTGGGCATGGAGGTGTCCGATCAAAAGGCGCTGGACCAGGCCATGCTGGATGCCGATGGTACCGAGAACAAGGGTAACCTGGGCGCCAATGCCATCCTGGCGGTGTCTTTGGCTGCGGCTAAGGCGGCGGCAGTGGATCAGGGCAAGCCTCTCTACGAGTACATCTCTGACCTGCAAGACGATGACAACGAATACTCCCTGCCAGTACCCATGATGAACATCATCAATGGTGGTGAGCATGCCGATAACAATGTGGACATTCAGGAATTCATGATCCAGCCGGTGGGCGCGCCCACTGTGGCCGAAGCGATCCGATACGGTGCAGAAATCTTTCACGCCCTGAAAGGGGTGCTTAAGAAGCGTGGCCTGAATACCGCGGTAGGCGATGAAGGCGGTTTTGCGCCTAATTTGCCGAGTAACGAAGCGGCGCTGGAAGCGATTATGGAAGCCATCGAAATCGCGGGCTATAAGGCCGGTGATGACGTGACTCTGGCGCTTGACTGTGCAGCCAGCGAATTCTACAAGGATGGCAAGTATGTGTTGGCGGGCGAAGACCGCAGCATGAATTCTGAAGAGTTTGCCGATTATCTGGCTGAGCTGTGCGATCGCTATCCGATCATTTCCATTGAAGATGGCATGGACGAGTCTGACTGGGATGGCTGGAAAATTCTCACTGAAAAGCTGGGCAAAAAAGTTCAGTTGGTCGGTGATGATTTGTTCGTGACCAACACCCGTATTCTGCAGCGTGGCATTGACGAGAAAGTGGCTAACTCCATTCTTATCAAATTCAACCAGATCGGTTCTCTTACCGAAACCTTGGATGCCATCAAGATGGCCAAGGATGCCGGCTACACTGCGGTCATTTCTCATCGCAGTGGTGAAACTGCGGATACCACCATTGCGGACTTGGCTGTGGCTACGGCTGCAGGGCAGATCAAGACAGGCTCCTTGTGCCGTTCTGATCGAGTGGCCAAGTACAACCGTTTGATTCGCATTGAACAAGAGCTGGGGCGTGCTGCGTACCATGGCCGTAAAGAGTTCAAGCTGCTCGGCTAAGTGATGCCAGCGTCCAAGGGCAAATCCAGCGCCAGCAATCACCAAGGCAATGCCACAGGGCTGACACGACAACTGTCTCCTGGTAGGCAAATTGTGTTGGCGTTGCTGGCGCTGTTGTTTTTGGGGCTACAAGCACGCCTCTGGTTTGGTGAGGGCAGCTTGCGGCATGTGGCCATGTTGAAAAAAGATGTGGCTGTGCTCAAGCAAAGCAATGCCAAGTTGGCAGAGCGGAATCAACTCATGGCCGCTGACGTAAACGATCTGAAGCGGGGTACGGAAGCGGTGGAAGAAATTGCGCGCAAAGATCTGGGGATGGTTCGCACGGGCGAAACCTTTTTCCTGATCCTAGAACAACCTCGGGGCGCTGAGTGAATCCTGCTATCGCCGGGCCTTTATACGCCGTTGTTCCCGCCGCAGGGGTGGGTAGCAGAATGGGAGCCGGCATTCCCAAGCAGTACCTTTCCCTGACAGGCCAAACCTTGGCAGAACATACTCTCAATCGATTGTTGTCTTTTGCACCGATACACAAAGTGGTGGTGGCCGTGTCGGGTGATGATCCCTGGTGGCCGACGCTCTCCGTATCCCGTCATCCTCGTATCCAGACCGTTAATGGTGGCGACACCCGCGCCGCCTCGGTGCGTAATGGCGTCGCTGCGGTGATAGAGGAAGGCGGAGAGGATGCCTGGGTGTTGGTGCACGATATGGCTCGCCCGCTGGTTCGCCTCTCCGACATTCAGTTGTTGCTGGATCAAGCTGGGGATCGAGGCGCGATACTTGCCTTGCCGGTGGTCGATACCATCAAGCAGGCGGATGCGAGTCAGTACATCAAAAGCACCCTGGATCGTGAGTGTATTTGGCGGGCGCTAACGCCCCAGCTGTTTCCGGCGCGCGGGTTACTGGGGGCGCTTCAAGGTGACCTTGACGGGATTACTGATGAAGCCTCTGCCATGGAGAAAAATGGCTGGCAGCCGGCACTGGTGGCTGGCCATAGTGACAATATCAAGGTCACTGTCCCGGACGATTTGCCACTGGCTCGCTTTTATCTTAGCCGGCAACGGGGAGATGACAATGATGAAGGAGGACAGTGGTGAGCGTGCGTATCGGTCAGGGTTTTGATGTTCATGCCTTTGATGAAGGTGACCATGTGATGTTAGGTGGTGTCGCCATCCCCCACAGCCATGGGTTGAAAGCCCATTCTGATGGTGATGTGGCTTTGCATGCACTCTCTGACGCCTTACTTGGTGCGCTAGCGTTGGGCGATATCGGGCACCACTTCCCGGATACTGACCCGCAATGGCGAGGGGCCGATTCAGGCCAGCTGTTAACGGCTATTTATTCTTCCATTCTTGATGCCGGGTGGCGATTGGGCAACGCGGACCTAACGGTAATTTGTCAGGCGCCAAAACTGGCACCACACATTCTCGCCATGCGCGAACGGATTGCGGCGCTGTTGCAATGCGAACAAGGACAGGTTTCTGTGAAAGCGACCACCACGGAAAAACTGGGCTTCATCGGCCGCAAGGAAGGTATCGCGGTGCAGGCCGTAGTACTGCTGGAGAGTCAGTGAATTACCCTATGGAAACAACCGAAACCGGTTTGCCCAGAGCCCACGGTGGGCCGGTTTGCCAGGGCATATTGAAAGCTCGGCCAGAGGACTTTCAGGTTGCGGAGCATATGCACGTGACCCCGGAAGGCCAGGGCGAACATCTTTGGCTGGAAATCGAAAAAACCGGCTGGAATACCGAAGACGTGGCCATGTTGCTGGCTAAACAGGCTCGGGTCCATCGCCTTTCGGTGGGCTATAGCGGGCTAAAAGACAAACATGCTGTGACCCGGCAATGGTTTAGCCTGCACCTGCCGGGCAAAGACGACCCGGACTTTCATTGGCCCGATGGGCTTACCGTTCTGCAATCCGGCCGTCATCGCCGCAAGCTCAATCGTGGCACTCACCGTGCCAACGATTTCCGCCTTCGCGTCACCCGCTTCGTGGGTGATCGGGATGCATTGGAGCAGCAGCTACAGATGATTATCGCGCAAGGGGTGCCGAACTACTTCGGTGAGCAACGTTTTGGCCGAGGATCAGGGAACCTGGTGCGCGGCACAGAATGGTTGCTGGGCGGTGAGGCGCCGCGTAAGAAGGCCTTGCGGGGTATGTGGCTGTCCGCGGTGCGCAGCAATCTGTTTAATCTGATCCTCGCCGAAAGGGTGCGCCAAGGTTGTTGGAATACCGTGCTGGGCGGCGACATTTTGCAGCCGCAAGGCAGCCGGGGCTTGTTCCTGGCCGATGACGACCCGGCCGCGATGGAGCGTGTGGCCAATGGCGAGGTACACCCTACGGCCCCTTTGCCGGGCGTGCCGGGCATGGCATCATCTGGCCCCTGTAATCAGCTTGAACAGCAAATACTGGCGCCCCATGCTCCTGTCATAGAGGGGCTGCGGCAGATCAAGGTAGAAGAAGCCCGCCGCGCCACCCGGTTGCCGGTACGGGACTTGCAGTGGGTCTGGCATACGGATCCAGAACGGGAAGGGGAAGACTGCTTGGAGCTGGCGTTTACGCTGCCCACAGGCGCTTTTGCCACGACAGTAATGGCAGAGCTTGTCAGTTCACCGGCTGACTGACTTGCATTGAGGCAAACGAACACAGATGGATATCCAACTCAGCGGCATCGGTATGACCTCTGCACGGACCCGGGATAGGTTAGTGCAGCGGCTGCGTGATGCCGGTATCCAGGACGAGCGCGTACTGGACGCTATTCGTAATACACCTCGACATTTGTTTATCGAAGAAGCGCTGGCTCACCAGGCCTATGACGATACCGCCTTGCCTATCGGCCATGGTCAGACCATCTCCCAGCCCTGGGTAGTGGCACGGATGACCGAGCTGCTGATTGCCAAGGGCAAGCCCCGCAAGGTGCTAGAAATTGGCACTGGCTGTGGTTACCAAACAGCGGTGCTGGCGCCTTTTTGCGACGAGCTTTATTCGGTGGAACGTATTCGCCCGTTACAGGATCTGGCACGCAAACGTCTGCTACAGCTGGGGCTGGCCAAGGTCCAGCTCAAACATGCTGACGGTGGCTTCGGTTGGACAGCGGAGGCGCCATTCGATGCTATTCTTGCGGCCTGTGCCCGCGTGGATATTCCTGAGGGTTTATTATCGCAGTTGGCAGATGGTGGCCGCCTGGTGATGCCTGTCGGCGGCGATCGTCAGCAGGTTCTCACTGTGGTTGATCGTGACGGTGACCAGTTCCGTAGCCAAACGCTGGATTCGGTACGGTTTGTGCCTTTTCAGCGCGGGGTGTTGAGGTAAGGTGGCTAAAAGCTACAAGTCGCGTTGAAGCTCGTTGTTTGCTTCTTCAGCGGTCGAGAAAATTCATTCCCACCCCGCATTGATGTGTGCAGCGTGATGCATGAGGCGTAAAGATGATTCGACCCGGTATTTTTTTTCGTGGCATGGCCATGGGAACGGCTGATGTGGTGCCCGGTGTTTCCGGTGGTACTCTGGCGTTGATTACCGGTATCTATGAAGAGCTGATCAATACTCTGGGGGGGATCACTCCCCGGTTGCTGGTCGTGTGGCGCCAGCAAGGTTTCGTTGCTGTCTGGCAGCAGGCCAATCTGACTTTTCTTTTTACCTTGCTGGCCGGTATTTTTACCAGTATCGCGGTGTTGGCACGGCTGATTACCTGGCTTTTGGAAACCCATCCAGTACCGATTTGGGCGTTTTTTAGCGGTTTGATACTGGCCAGTATCCCGCTGGTTTTAAAACCCTTGCAGCAGCGCGGGGCAATACAGATTGGTGCCTTTTTTCTGGGCACAGTGGTCGCGGTGGCGATTGGTTTAGCGCCGGCATTGTCCGCGGCAGGTAGCGGAGCATTGGTTTTTTTCTTCAGCGGCATGCTGGCTATTTGCGCCATGATTCTGCCCGGCATTTCGGGCAGTTTTATTCTTCTTTTACTGGGCATGTATCAACCTGTGCTTGAAGCTGTGAAGCAGGCGCAGTTTTCATTACTGCTGGCATTTATGGCGGGTTGTGCGGTTGGCTTGTTGAGCTTTGTACATGTGCTCAAGTGGACGCTACAGCGTTTCCATGACACCGTCATGGCGCTATTGGCAGGCTTTATGGCCGGTTCGTTGTTGAAGCTGTGGCCGTGGCGAATCAGTGGCGAGCAGGGTATTTCCGATCAATGGCTGTGGCCAGCACAGTATGCCCAGGTTACGGGCCAGGGGGCGCAATTACCCCTGTCGTTGATAATGTTGGTTGTGGCTGCAGTAGTGGTCTGGTTACTTTATCGGGCTGCTCCGGTACATAATGTTGCACAAGCTAAGGACTGAATGCTGACTCAGTATGGGTTACGGTGCAGTAGGCACTTCAAATTCGGTTTCCTGGTAACGGGGAGGGTTAATGGCAGTAACAATTCACACAGGCACTGATAGGTACTGATGCGTTCTCTGGCAGCGTTTGTGGTGTGGGTTCTGTTCAGTGGTTGTAGCGCGGGCAATTTTGCACCGGTGGTCGATATTTATGGCCAGGAGCCGAAGCCGCGTAAAGTGACCTCTGGTACCCACCATGTGCGTGAAGGGGAGACCCTATACTCCATTGCTTGGCGTTATGGGTGGGACTTTCGTGCCCTAGCTCGCGCCAATAATATTCCTGCTCCTTACACCATTTATCCCGGCCAGCGCATTTCCATGGCTCTCAAGGCACCCGATTCCGGCGTAGCCAGTAAGCCGAACACATCGTCGTCAAAGCCCGCTAGCAAGCCCTCCGTGTCAAAGCCTACCTCCAAACCCACGCCGAAGCCTGCTCCAAGCTCGAAAACACCCGTGGGGCTAGTAGAGTGGCGTTGGCCGGCCAGCGGCCAGGTGGTGGAATCATTTTCCTCTGCTAGCCAGGGCCGTAAGGGCATTGCTATTTCCGGGCGCCTTAATAGCCCTGTGGTGGCGGCAGCATCGGGCCGAGTGGTTTACCGGGGCAGTGGGCTTACCGGTTATGGTAACTTGCTGATTATCAAACACAGCGAACGCTGGTTAAGTGCCTATGCCCATAATGATAAAATGATGGTGAAAGAAGGGGATGCGGTGAAAGCTGGGCAGCAGGTTGCCACTATGGGTGCCAGTGGCACCTTTCGCACCCAACTACATTTTGAAATACGTAAAGATGGTAAGCCTGTGGATCCCATGGGGTATTTGCCTAAGCGTTAATTTTTTGTACCTACTAACGGAACACTTGCATGCCCCGCGATAACGCCCGTGAACACCGTTTATTGATATTGGCTGGTTTGGCCTCCGTGTTCACCGCGCTGATCCTGATTGCGGCCAAGGCGATTGCCTGGTTGATGACTGGCTCGGTAAGTTTGCTGGCCTCGCTGGTAGATTCTGTGATGGATTCGCTCGCGTCATTGATTAACTTTTTTGCTATCCGCTATTCGCTGGTGCCAGCGGATGAGGAGCACCGGTTTGGGCATGGTAAAGCAGAAGCGTTGGCGGGCTTGGGCCAGGCGATTTTTATTGCTGCTTCTTCTGTGTTTTTGATCTATCAGTCTATATTGAAACTGATGGAGCCAAAGCCTATTGAAGAAAACGCGGTGGGGGTGGCTGTGATGGTGTTTTCCATCGCCATGACCTTCGGGCTTTTGCTGATTCAGAAATACGTGGTTCGGCAAACCGGTTCTACCGCGATTGAGGCAGATTCTCTGCACTATCTGTCTGACCTAGCTGTGAACGTGGGTATTATTCTGGTATTGGTTGTCAGTCAATTTGGCTATCTGTGGCTCGATGGGGTCGTCGGGTTGGTCATCGCCGTATTCATTTTATTTAGCGCCTGGCACATTGCCTCTGAATCGGTTCAGCTGTTGCTTGATCGAGAGATCCCTGGCGATGTGAGAGAGGTGATTAGCGCGATTGTGGCGGATCATCCTCAGGCGCTGGGCTTTCATGATTTGCGTACCCGGCAGTCCGGGCGCACTCAGTTTATTCAGCTGCATGTGGATATGGACCAGAATCTGACATTGCTGAAGTCCCATGATTTGGCCTCACGGATAGAAACGCGTATTCAGGACGCCTTTCCCATGGCCGATGTGATCATCCACCAGGATCCGGTGGCCGTTGGCCCTAAAGTAACGTTGGACGATCGCCCTCCGGCCTGATGCCTTCCTCTCTACCCCTTGTCTCGCTTGGTTTGTGCTGTGCGGTCAAACCGGGCTGTGCAGGTAAACATATTGTATTCATAAGGGCTTTTCAGTAGCGTCAACACTGACTTTTTTGTGTTGAGGACAGGCCATGAAAAAAATCCATTCCGCGCCCATTGTGGCGGCGACCTGGCAACGGGGCATGGCCCGCCGGCGCTTTTTGAAATGGGGTTTGCTGGGGTCTGCTGGTGTTGCGGCTGTCGCCGCTGGCGGCTTTGCCTTTCTACGGCGCTCGCCGTTGGATAAACAGCCTGTACCCGCATGGGTAACGGGGCTTTCGGCCGCAGAATATCATTTGTTCGATCGCGCTAGGCAGGTGTTATTGCCGGTGGAAGGCACCCGCCTGACGCCCAGCGATCAGGTGCCGGTTGTGCGCAACGTGCAAGCCCTGCTCGATAATCTGGACCCGGAAATCCGCAAGGAAATGGCGACAGGTTTGGGCCTGTTCGATAATGCGTCTGTGCTGAGCCATGGGCGCCGTTTTGTGGATTTGTCGGACGCGGATGCCTGTGCCTATTTCGATAGCTGGGGGCACGCCAGTGTCATTCAACGCACCCTCGTTACAGTGATCAAGCAGCTAACGTACACGGCCTATTGGCAGGAGTCGGCCACTTGGGCACCGACGGATTTCGATGGGCCGGTTAGCGACAAGTGGGGGCTGGCTTACCTTGGTAATGCGCCGCTGCCTGCAAACGATGTACTGCAGATTAATCAGCCGGAGGGGCGGGCATGAGTGAAACAATAACAGCAACAACAGCCAGCTCGGCAAAGTGGCAGGCAACAGGCCTTGCCGTACACCAAGCCAGTGATGTAACAGAGAAAAACATCGAGATTCAGGCGGATGTTGTGATTGTGGGGTCTGGAGCCGGGGGAGCGGTTAGTGCTTATGAGTTGGCACGGCGGGGCTTTAAGGTGGTGGTGTTGGAAGCGGGGGCTTATGTGCCCTCCAAGGACTTTACGGAACGTTTCAGTGAGAGTCTGGGTACTCTTTATCAGGATCACGGTGCACAGACCAATAGCAGTGGTGATTTATTGGTGCTACAGGGGGCCTGCGTGGGTGGCTCCACAGTAGTTAATGGCTGCGTTTGTTTCCGTACCCCGGATTTCATTTTGCAGGACTGGCAGCGAGATTTTGGCCTTAGTGATCTGACCACCGCAGAACTCACTCCCTATTTTGAGGAAGTAGAAAAGAATCTGTCGGTGGACGACAACGGCGAACATGAGATTCCGAATCACAGCCGTCTAATTCGCGCTGGCGCTAACCGTCTTGGTTGGTCGGTGAAACCGTTAAAACGCAATATTCGTCAATGCGGGCTTACCGGGCACTGCTTGTCTGGTTGTAAAACGGAACGCAAACAATCCATGTTAGTGACCTATCTGCCTTGGGCAGCAGCCCATGGTGCGCAGATTTATGCGGATACTCGAGTGGATAAAATTCTTACTGAGAATGGTAAAGCCAGTGGAGTAAACGCGACGGTCACCCATCGTGATGGCACTGTGGCAGCGCGCATGACGGTAACGGCGCCGCGGGTGGTTGTGGCGGCTGGCGCGGTACAAACCCCGTTGTTGATGCTAAAAAGTGCTCTGGGCAACCGTTCTAGCCAAGTGGGTAAAAACTTTGCTTGTCACCCGTCATTGTATGTTCCGGCCCGCTATCCGGAGCCGGTGTATCCGTGGCGCGGTGCCCTGCTTGGTGTCTATGTGGACGAATTCATGCCTCTGGATAAGGGTGGTTTCATACTTGAAGACGGAGGTTCTGGCCTGGTGGAACTCACCATGGGGGCGGAGCCGGGCACTGGCAAACCGTTTATGGCGTATATGGAAAAGGCTAAATATCTGGGTGGCTTGGTTACTCTGATCCACGACCATAATGTAGGAACGGTAGAATGGGATGGCGAACGTAAAAAAATCGATTATCAGTTGAGTGACATGGATTTTCCTTCCATGCAGCGAGCCTTGAAAGCGGCAGCACGCCTACATTTAGCGTCCGGTGCGGAAGAGGTTTATGTGCCTGCTAGTGACCATCGAGTAATCCGTAGCGAAGCGGATATCGATACCATGGTCGACAGTCTGGAAAATCAGCCACAGCATTTGCGCATGGTCAGCTACCACCCTCAGGGTACCTGCAGGATGGGGGTGGACCCGGATAACAGTGTGGTAGGCAGTGATGGGCAGAGCCATGATGTGCCTGGCTTATACGTGGCAGATGCGAGCGTTTTGCCCACCTCTATTATCGTTAATCCGCAAATTACAGTGTATGCACTCGCCACCCGCATTGCCCGCCAAATGAGCTAAACGGGGAGGGTAGGATTACTCTCATACCCATTAAGGCACCGTTTTTGACTATGCTGATTACGCCCCCGGTTATGCCGGGGGTTTGGGTGTGTGTAACGCTCCTTTATGCACTCAAAACATAATCATGCTTGGCAAATATCCGTCCACCAATAACCACAAGCAATCATAGCAACCAGGCTAGCCAAAGACAGGCTCACGCAGAACAGTAATATCCGTGCGCCTTGGGCCATTGCCACCTGTGCTAGCATGAAATTCACATTCCAATATGTTGATGGAGAAACACCATGGTGGGGTTTGAATTTGCCACCACGCACCGCGTGCTGGTGGAAGTGGGTGCAGCCAAGCGGCTCCCTGAACTATGTCAGCAGCTTGGCGGCAATCGGGTCATGTTGGTTACGGATCCAGGTATTCGCAGCACGCCGTTACTGAAGCCAGTGGAAGATAGCTTCCGTACTGCAAACATGACCCTGGTGATTTTCGATCAGGTCAGTGCCGACCCGGCTGATTCAGTGGTGCTTAATGCCGCGGAGCAGGCTCGCGATGCCGGTGCTGATTTAGTCATTGGTTTTGGTGGTGGCTCGTCTATGGATGTGGCCAAACTGGTGGCATTGCTCTCGCACCCCAAGAGCAGCCAGCAATTATCCGATATTTACGGCGTTGGCTTGGCTACCGGCCCACGGTTGCCGCTGCTGCAGGTGCCGACGACGGCGGGGACCGGGTCAGAAGTCACGCCGGTGGCGATTGTGACCACCGGGGCGACCACTAAGGCGGGCGTTGTGGCGCCGTCGCTCTTACCGGATCTTGCGGTACTGGATGCCGAGCTAACGCTGGGCTTGCCGCCTCAGGTAACGGCCGCTACCGGGGTGGATGCCATGGTGCATGCTATCGAGGCTTATACCAGCGCCCATAAGAAGAACCCTTATTCCGACATGTTGGCCCGCGAAGCGCTGCGGCTGCTGGGAGGGAACCTGGCCACTGCCGTAAAAGAGGGCAGTAACCTGGCGGCCCGTGAAGCTTGCCTGTTGGGCGCCATGATGGCAGGGCAGGCGTTTGCCAATGCCCCTGTGGCGGCGGTGCACGCACTGGCATACCCGTTGGGTGGTCACTTCCATATTCCCCATGGTTTGAGCAACTCCCTGGTGTTACCGGAGGTGTTGCGCTTTAACCTTCCCAAGGCTGCACCGCTGTATGCGCAGCTGGCGTCGATTCTCAGTGATCGCCCCTTTGCAGACCATGAAGATGGCGCCGGGGTGCTGATTGCGGCATTGGAGTCGCTGATCAATGAAGTGGGTTTGCCAACAAAACTGCGTGAGGTCGGTGTTAGTGAAGACAGTTTGGACGTTCTGGCTTCAGATGCCATGTTGCAGCAGCGGTTGCTGGTCAATAACCCGCGGGAAGTGACTGAGGCAGATGCGTTGAATATTTATAAAGCAGTGTATGGATAAAAGAGGCGCAGCGCAGTCCTTAACACGCGCTGCTTTTGCAAGGATAAACCCATGAGTGATAAACCCAAACGCCCGCTGCGCGAGGAGTATGGCTACCTTTGTCCGGTGGATAGTCGCTGGAGCGATAACGATATCTACGGTCACATTAACAACGTGGTGTATTACAGCTATTTTGACTCCACCATTAATCGTTACTTAATCAACGAAGGTGGCTTGGATATCCATGAAGGCGAGCATATTGCCTATGTGGTCAGCTCTGGCTGTGACTATCTGGAAGCGGCAGCGTATCCCGAATCGCTGGTGGTGGGAATGAAGGTGGACAAGCTGGGAAACAGTTCTGTGCGTTATGGCCTGGCATTGTTCGGCGGCGAAGGTGCCGCCAAGGCCACCGGTTTTGTGGTGCATGTATTTGTGAATCGTGCAACGGGACGGCCTGTGGCAATCCCTGATGCCCTGCGCGAAGCGTTAGCAAGGTTGGCTATGATCGAGGTATAAAGCAGTCATACCGACAGTAAAAAAGTAGCGTGCCCATAGCCATAATATAGGTCGACTTAGGCGTAGCCGTAAGCCGACACAGTGGCTCTAAATTTTTTTCATAGGCAGCCTAACTTCGAGGACAATGATGCACATTATTGCTGATGCCAATATGCCGGGGCTGGAGCCCTTTGAGGCGTTTGCTACCGTTGAGCGAGTAGATGGTCGTTCCCTGACTCGGGAGCAACTGGGTGACGCTGATGTTCTATTGGTGCGTTCAGTCACCCGTGTTGATAGGGCCTTGCTAGCCGGCTCGCAGGTGAAATTTGTGGGGTCTGCGACCATTGGCACAGACCATGTAGACCTGGCGTATCTTAGTGAGGCGGGAATTCAATTCGCTCACGCGCCGGGGTGCAATGCTCGTGCAGTGGCAGAATACGTCCTGCAGGCGGTGTTGTTGCTGTGTGCTAGGCAGGGACGAGAAGTGCAAGGGGCCCGTGTGGCGGTGGTCGGCCTAGGTAATGTGGGACGGCGGGTGGCGGATTGGCTCAGCGCCCTCGGCATGGAGGTGCGCGGCTGTGACCCTCTGTTGGATGCTCAGGGCTACGCGGGGCCGGTGGCACTGGCACCGTTGGATGATTTGCTGGATGCGGACATTATCACCTTGCATGTGCCGCTAACCCAGAGTGGAGAGCATGCCACCGGGCATTTGCTGGATGCTTCTAGGCTGTCCCGCCTTGGGCCTGGGCAGATGCTGATCAATACCTGTCGGGGGCCAGTTATCGATAATCTGGCGCTGTCACAGCAGTTGGCCAGTGGCACTGGGCCGATGACGGTGCTGGATGTGTGGGAAACGGAACCGCAGGTACCAGCCACCCTGTATCAGCAGGTAGTGATGGGGTCACCACATATTGCGGGGTACAGTCTTGAAGGCAAGCTCAAAGGCACGAGCATGCTCTACGACGCCGTGTGCCAATGGTCCGGGCAGGGGATTGCATCAGGAACTGCGATGGCAGATGCTCCGCCGCTGAATCCTGCAGTGAACAGTGAGGCTGATTTATTGGCGTTACTACAGGTGGCTTATCGGCTTGAAGACGATCATCGGCGATTGGGCGAAAGCCTGCATGATACAGACCCTAGCGCTGCCTTTGATCGCTTACGCAAGCACTATCCGGTTCGCCATGAACTGCACTATTGGCAATATGACGGAAGTGTGGACGATACTTGGAGGGCTATTATTAGCCGTCTTTTTGAGCCCGATTGAATTGCGCAGTGGGGTATTGCCAATGATTTTCCAAGTGTTCACAGGCGCGCTGGATCATTTCTTCAGTGATGGGAATTTCCCGGCCTTGCTCATCAATGATGGCGGCGCCATGGAATGGTGATGGTGAGGTTGTGTTGTTTAGATTCATGACGTATTTCTTCCCTGTGCCTTTGATTTAAATTTACTTTGGCTGTCGATGACAGCAACGCCATTTTTGTATCTGGATATGACCCTTCTATGAAAGTCGATCAAGGTCTTTGTTTCGCAGTGCTGGTTAATCCTTATGCGGGCCTGGGGGGCAGCGTGGCCCTGAAAGGCAGTGACGGGGAGCAAACCCGTGATGAGGCTCTGCGCCGTGGCGCTGAGCCCCAGGCGCCGCAACGAATGAGCCGAGCGCTGAAAGTCTTACCCGCCGATGCGAAGGTATCTGTTCTGACCTGGGGCGGTGAAATGGGCGAGACCAGTTGTCGGCTGGCTGGGCTGCCCTGCACAGTGATCGGCGAGTCTTCCATGCCCAGTACTCCAGAGGATACTCGTACCGCTGCTGCCGCCTTGAAAGCGGCAGGTGCCGAATTGATTTTGTTTGCCGGTGGCGATGGCACGGCCCGGGATTTGGTCGATGCTATTGGCTTGAGTTCTCCTGTGCTGGGGGTTCCGGCGGGCTGCAAAATGCACTCCGCCGTGTATGCGGTAAACCCTGAAGCGGCGGGTCAGTTGCTGGCGGAATTGGCCGGTGGAGGCCTTGTTGCCTTGGAGAATGCGGAGGTGCGAGATATCGATGAGGCCGCTTTTCGTGAGGGGGTGGTCAAGGCGCGACATTATGGCGAGCTACAGGTGCCCGCAGAAGCGCGCTATCTGCAACAGGTCAAATGCGGTGGCCGGGAAGTGGAAGATCTGGTGATCACCGAGGTAGCCGCCTGGGTAGCTGACACCCTAGAAGAGGATACCTGGTATTTGATGGGCTCCGGCTCCACTGTGGCCGTGGTTATGGAGCAACTGGGGTTGGACAATACCTTGTTGGGGGTGGACTTGGTCCGCAATGGTGAAGTGGTCGCCTCCGACTTGGGCGCTCAACAATTGCTGGAGTTCATTGGCGATGCGCCGGCCAAAGCGGTGATCACGGTGATTGGTGGGCAGGGTCATTTGTTTGGTCGTGGCAATCAGCAATTCAGCCCCGCGCTGATCCGTCGCCTGGGTAAGGAGAACATCCAGGTACTGGCCACGCGTAGCAAACTGGAAACCTTGGAAGGGCGGCCCTTGCTGGCGGATACCGGTGATGCCGATCTGGATAAACAGTTGTGTGGGCTATGGCCGGTGACGACCGGGTATGAGGATACGATTTTGTATCGAGTAGGGACCGATGCGTCCTTAATTGATAATGGCTAGTGGACAGTTGATAGCTCGCGCTTGAGCGTTCATTAAGCCTGAAATGAAAGAGGCCACGCTCATGGGCAGCAGCGCGGCCTCTTTGCTTTGTGTTCATCGCCACGTGTGTTCGGGCTATGAACACAATCAACTGTCAATTTTCACCCTCATCCGTGCCGTTTCTCCTGTAGCGCGGCGATACGATCATCCAGCGGTGGGTGCGAAGAAAATAGCGCTTTCAGGCCTTGTTTGACGCCGGAGTTAATACCAAAGGCCACCAGCGAATCTGGCATTTGGTTGGGAACCTTGGCTTCCGCTTTTAGCCGTTGTAGAGCCGAAATCATATCGCGGCGGTCGGCCAGTTGGGCGCCCGCCACGTCCGCCCGGTATTCGCGAAAACGGGAGAACTTCATCACGATAGTGCTGGCAGCAATACCAAAGATGATTTCCGTTACGATAACCACAATGTAGTAACCGAAGCCTAGGCCGCCGCCGCCGTCGCGGCGCATGAAGCTGTCGATGACATAGCCCACCACGCGGGCAGCAAAAATTACAAAGGTGTTCACTACGCCCTGAATCAGGCTAAGGGTAACCATGTCGCCATTGGCCACGTGACCAATTTCGTGGGCCAGCACGGCACGTACTTCTTCGGGGCGGAAACGGGTCAATAGCCCCTGAGAAACGGCCACCAACGCATCATTCTTGTTCCAGCCGGTGGCAAACGCATTGGACTGCTGGGCGGGGAAAACACCCACTTCCGGCATCTTGATGCCGGCCTTATCAGACAGCTCTTTTACCGTATCGAGTAACCAGCGTTCAGCCTGATTGCTGGGCTCATTGATGGTCTGCACCTTAGCGGACCATTTTGCCATGGGTTTGGAGATCAGCAGTGAGATCAACGAACCGGCAAAGCCGAATACGGCGCTGAAAATCAGTAGGCTGGTCAGATTTAGACCACTGCCGTTCTGGGCTAAATAGCTGTCTACACCAAGCAGACTGAGGGTGATACTGGCAACCACAATCACCGCCAGGTTGGTAAGCAGATAAAGCGCTATGCGCATCATCGTAGGGTTTCTCCGTCAGATAGATAATAATTTATTGGGGGCAAGGCGCGTGGGTTCAAGGCTTTGAAGCCTCTGGATAATGCCTTGTCTAGGCATGTAAGGCGTTATTCAAAGACTCCCCTGAGCTATAATTAGCCCTTGTCAGCTGGAGAGAAGCATCCTGTGTTTCTGCCAGCATGCTTTGTCTCTCTTACTGCTTGTATTGATCCCTATGCTCTCGACCCAGCTATCAGACCTGCTTGCTCCGTATCTGGTTCCATTGTCTCAACCAAAACATCGCCTTTTTCATGGTCGCGGTAAAACGGTGCCATCCCTGGAATGGCTGACGATAGATTGCTTTCCTCCTCTGCTGGTGGCCACTCTGTTTCGCGCACAGGAAGCGGAGATGTTGGCGGCGCTGGAGGTTTATTTAAGCGAAACCATGGCGTCACTGGGCTGCGATGTGCTGGTTTTTCAACATCGTTATGACGGCAAGGCCGATAATGTTGTCGTGAAGGGTGAAATGCCCTCTCACTCTGTGGCCACAGAGCAAGGGCTGGTTTTCAAACTGGATTTTCAGCGCGGCCAGAACCTGGGATTCTTTGCCGATATGGCTCAAGGCCGGCGCTGGATACGCGAACGGGCTGACGGCAAGAAGGTGCTCAATCTGTTCAGTTTTACGTGTAGTTTTTCTGTGGCTGCACTAGCAGGTGGAGCCCATTCCGTGGTGAATATTGATTTATCTGATGCGGCGCTGACCCTAGGTAAACAAAACCATGCGTTGAATGGTTTCCAGGACGCCCGAGTTCACTATTTACCGCACAATATATTTCGGAGTTGGAAAAAACTGAATCAGTTGGGCCGCTATGAATTGATTGTGATTGATCCCCCCAGCGCCCAGCGTGGCAGCTTTATGGCGCAAGAGGATTACCCAAGAGTGCTGCGCAAGCTGCATAAATTGTTGGCGGTAGAAGCAGAGTTACTGGTCTGCCTCAATGCCCCTTGGCTGGATTATGATTGGCTGGAACAGTGCGTGGAAAAAAATCTTCCCGGTGCAGAAAAAGTCTCTAGATTGCCGGGGGCGATCGGTTTTGATGAAGTCGGTGAGCCGGCGTTAAAGACTGTGCATTATCGTTATCGTCGCCCTCAGGCTTTGGATGAAGGTAATACTCCGTAGTCACTCAAGTTTGCTGGTTGGCAACAGCGGGCAACCCCTTTATGCACTCTGGCCGGTACTTTTGTCGCCGCGCAGTTAACGCTCGCCCTGGTTACAGCTTGGCCCCGATGGGAGCGAACTCCTCCTTGCCCACCGGTTGCGGGTTACGCGAAAGCAAATAGCGAACGAGTGCGGTGGTACGCGATGAATCTTGTGCGCGAATAGCGTGAATGATTTGTTCGGCGAGGGTGGCTTTTTCCAGCCGCACGGTGGCGGGTAATTGCGGGTCTGTTTCCTCAAAGCGCAAATCGCTGAGGGCGGTGAGTAATACAAAGGCGCGGTTAGTTAATACTGCTTGTTCAAGCCCCTCCTGAAAAATCGTGGCCTGGTAGCGCAGATAGCCTTCGTCGGCCAGCCACAGCATGGCGCCCAAGCAGCTCATATGACGAGTGCTGTGCAAACCTACATCATCCACTTCGGTTGGGCCGACAATATCTTCCACATATAAGGCTACTGGGCGAGGGAAGCTCATGTAGCACTGCATGAGAATGCGTGCCACATCGTGGGTGAAGTCGTCGATATGCAGGTGGGACATGGGCCGCTCTTTGATAGGGTAGGGCGCCGCTAGCGGCGCTCCTACAAACACATTTTCGGGATTAATCCCTGTTATTTTTTTCGTGCCCGATCCAGGTAGCGCGCAATGCGGCCGATGGAATCTTCCAGGTCATCCGGGCGGGGCAGGAATACTACGCGGAAGTGATCCGGATCCGGCCAGTTAAAGGCGGTGCCCTGGACGATCAGCACTTTCTCTTCGCGCAATAGGTCCAGTGCGAAGGCTTCGTCATCTTCAAAGGGAAAGACCTTAGGGTCCAGCTTCGGAAAGAGGTAGAGGGCAGATTTTGGTTTAACGCAGCTTACCCCTGGAATCGAGTCGAGCATTTCCCAGGCTAGGTCACGCTGGCGCCCCAGACGCCCGGTGGGCAGAACTAAATCATCAATGCTCTGGTAGCCGCCCAGGGCCGTCTGGATGGCATGTTGGCTGGGCACATTGGCGCACAGCCGCATGCTGGCGAGCATGTCTAGGCCTTCGATATAGCTTTCCGCCCGGTGTTTGGCCCCGGAAATAACCATCCAACCCGCGCGGAAACCGGCGGCGCGGTAGTTTTTGGATAGGCCGTTAAAAGTGATGAATAGCAAATCATCAGCCATGGAGGCGATGGAGGTGTGTTCTTCGCCGTCGTAGAGAATCTTGTCGTAGATTTCATCGGCGAATACGATCAAGTTGTTCTCGCGGGCTATCTGCAATAGCTCGCGCAACATGGCAGGTTCGTAATTGGCCCCGGTGGGGTTGTTCGGGTTGATAATGACCAGCGCTTTGGTGTTCTTATTGACCTTAGCGCGAATGTCTTGCAAAGAGGGCTGCCAATCTTGCTGTTCATCGCACAGATAATGCACTGGGGTGCCACCGGATAATCGCACCGAAGCGGTCCACAGCGGGTAATCTGGGGCGGGCAATAGTACTTCATCGCCACTGTTGAGTAGGGCCTGCATGGCCATGACGATCAGCTCGGACACCCCGTTGCCAATAATCACGTCATCCACGGTGACGCCTTCAATGCCCTTGGTTTGGGTGTACTGCATTACCGCTTTGCGAGCAGGGAATAGCCCTTTGGAATGGCAATACCCAGTTGATTCCGGGAGATTGGCGATCACGTCCTGAAGCAGTTCTTCCGGCGCTTCAAAGCCAAAAGGCGCCGGGTTACCGATGTTCAGTTTGATGACCCGGTGGCCTTCATCTTCCAGCCGGTGCGCTTCACGCAGCACGGGGCCGCGGATGTCGTAACATACGCCGTTGAGTTTGTCGGATTTGCTGACGTGATATTGATCGATTGTCATGAAGTTCCCGCAGGTCGACTCGAAGAGGACAGGGGAGTGATTCTACAATGCGTCCTTTTCACTGTATATCTGGCGCTTAGATGCAATGGCGCAAACTGGAGTAGGGTATGACCCCATTCAAGGATTTATTGGCGCTGGCGGTGAACCGTAAAGGTTCACTAAAGGCTGTGCAGGCTCAGCTGCCCACGGTGGCCGATTCAGATACTTTGCGCCATCGTGATGATGCATTTTATATGTCTGCGCTGACTCGCCGCATTTTCCGAGCCGGGCTGAAGCATTCCCTGGTGGACAATAAATGGCCTGCCTTTGAGAAGGCTTTTTTCGGCTTTGACCCACAAAAGCTAGTGTTAATGCCGGACACCATGCTTGATGACCGTATGCAGGACGCTAGCCTGATTCGTCACTGGGGCAAGATGAAAGCGATCCGCCATAACGCTCAGTTGGTCCTCGACTTGGCAGAAGAGTACGGCAGTGTGGGGAACTGGCTGGCGGACTGGCCGGTGGACGATACCGTGGGTATGTGGTGGTTGCTGAAAAAACGGGGCAAGCAACTGGGAGGTAATTCTGGGGCGGCTTTCTTGCGTATGGTAGGCCGCGATACGTGGTATCCCACCGCCGATGTAGTGGCTGCTCTAAAGGCACAAAATATCATCGACAAGCCGCCAGCAAGCCAGCGAGACCAAAAGGCTGCCCAGGCCGCCTTCAACACGTGGCAAAGGGAAAGCGGTTGGCCGCAGTCCCATATCAGCAAGGTGCTGGCCTTTACTGTGGGCTGAGCGGCGACGGAACATCTGTTCCTTATTAAGGGTCCCGATTCCCTTGATGCAGGCGTGAACATAAATGATAATGACTCGTCTTTAATGTTATGAATTGGGTTCACTCCTATGCCGCGTACCTTCTTGCCCCGCCACTTTTTTGCGGGCCTGCTCGCGTTTTTCTTTTTCTCCCAGTCTGCTTTTGCCGCCAGCCAGACCGCTCTTGTGCAGTTGGTCGAGTATGTGGGGGCGGACTATATCAATGCTGTGGTGGATGGCGAGATTGTCAGCCCGGAAGAATATGCCGAGATGGCAGAATTTTCTGCGTTACTCGCTGAAGGCGTGGCAGAGTTACCCGTTGCGCAGGGTCAACAGACGTTGCAACGCCAGGCTAACAGCCTGCAGCAGGCGGTGATCGATAAAGCCGCGGAAAGTGAGATCAAAGGCCTAGCGCAATCTATTCGTGCCACCTTGGTGAGTGTCTACGGTATTCCTGTATCGCCCAAGCAGGCCCCGGATCAAACGCATGCTGTTGAGTTGTATCAAAGTCACTGTGCCGCGTGCCATGGTGCGCAAGGTAAGGGCGATGGCCCTGCCGGAGTAGCACTGGAGCCCGCCCCCACGGATTTTACCGAGGTAGAGCGCTATAACGGCCGTTCACTGCTGGGTTTGCACACCACCATCACGCAAGGGGTGGATGGGACCGGGATGGCTGCCTACGCGGATACCTTGAGCGAGGAAGACCGGTGGGCGTTGGCGTTCTATGTGGGCGCCAAGGCCGTTACCGATGATGTGGCCGAAGATGGCGAACAGATCTTCACCACCGTGCCCGGTATGAAAACCGCCCTCGACCTAGACACTCTGGTGGCTCAGGCCCCGGAGGATGTGCTCAAGGAACAAGGGCCTAAGGCTTATGCGGCTTTGGGCTACCTTCGACGTACCCCCGACGCGCTATTCAATAAAAATCGGTTTATCGCACTGAGTCATGACAAGCTGGACGTTGCGGATGCTGCCTATCAGGCGGGTGATAAAAAGACGGCCAAGGCGGCGGCACTTTCTGCTTACCTGGACGGTTTTGAAATGATCGAGCAGCAGCTGTCTGCCGTGGACAGCGAGCTGATGCGCAGTGCAGAGTCCCGTTTCATGGCCGTGCGCGAAGCCATTGACCGTGATCGTACTGCCAGCGAAGTGAGTGAAAAGGTGGCTGCAGCCCAGCAAGGCTTGGCTGAGGCCAGTGATGCCTTGGCTGGCGATGGCCTCAGCCCAGCGGCAACGCTGTCGGCCAGTTTTTTCATCTTGTTCCGTGAAGGCCTCGAGGCCCTGTTGGTGGTGGCGGCGTTGCTAACCTTCACCCGCAAGGCCAACGCCGTGAAAGCCACTCGGCATATTCATTATGGCTGGATTACTGCGCTGCTGGCGGGCGGGCTGACTTGGTACGTGGCTAATACGTTGATTATCTTCAGCGGGGCATCGCGGGAAATGACTGAAGGCTTTGCCGGGGTAATTGCGGCGGGCATTTTGTTCTATGTGGGCTTCTGGATGCACAGCAATAGCAATAGCCAGAAGTGGATGGGTTACATCAAAAACAAGGTAGACAATGCCCTTGGTAGCGGCACCATATGGGTGTTGGCGTTTGTCTCATTTATTTCCGTTTATCGCGAGATTTTCGAAACCATTCTGTTCTATGAAGCGCTGTTAAGTCAGGTGACCGCCGCCACCCAGCCCTATGTGTTCTACGGTATTGCCGCAGCGATTGTGGCTCTGGCGGTGGTGTGCTTCCTGTTCTTTCGCATCGGTATGCGCTTGCCGCTCAGCCTGTTCTTCCGTGTGACCAGTATAGTCTTGCTGATGTTGTCGGTGATTCTACTGGGCAGTGGGATTGCTGCCTTGCAGGAAGCTGGAGTGATCAGCGCCTTTTACCTGGGCGTGCCGACCATTGAGTGGCTGGGGCTTTATCCCACGATGCAAGGGGTGGCTGCGCAAGGACTGGTAATTATCCTCAGTGTGATCTTCTGGCTACGTGGGCGTAACGCTCAGTAGCCTGGCTGTTTATGATGACAGCACACATAGCAAAAGCAGCTAAGATTCTCTGTTGTCCCACAATTTAGGGACAAATGAAAAAGCCTGAACCGAACGGCTTACAATGATTCTGCGGAAAAACATGGTGAGCAGGGAGGTTCAGGCTTTTTCACATCATAAGGCGGCCTTCCTGCAATGGTTGCTCAAGCCTGAATGACATATTTTTTGCGTTAAGAGCCCACTGTACCCGATGGGTGTGCACCACTGGTTCCCAGCAGCTGTAGGCTTTATCTAGCACTATCGCTGTTTCGCGGGGAGCGCGCGATCAACCTTTTGTTTGTACGTCTTTGTCAGCTCAAGCATGCTGTGATGCGACCACATGTGGTGTGGTTCGGAATGAAGGATGCGTATGAACGAGTCCCATTGGTTGAAAATAGCTCTGACATTGGATGGGCAGGGCGGGGCGAGCCCCCTTGATGCTCAGGTGTCACTGAACGAAACGGTGCCATATTGGGTTCATCTGGATTATTCACAGCCTGAAAGCCAACACTGGCTGGAGCAGCAAGACACTGCGCCGATGGTGATTTCGGCACTTACGACCATGGAAACTCGGCCTCGCGTTACAGAGGTGGCGGGGGGCTTGTTGGTTTACCTGCGTGGCGTCAATCTTCATCCTGGAGCGAGACCTGAGGACATGATTGCCTTGCGCTTGTGGGTTGGCCCCAAGGGGCTGGTAAGCACCCAGAAGCGAGCGCTGTTGTCGCTAATAACGGTGCAGGAGGAGCTTGAGCGTGGAGAGGGGCCTGCCGACATTCCCGGCTTAGTGGCGCGGTTGGTTGATCAGTTGATTTGGCGAATGGAAGATGTCATTGAAAACTTAGAATCCGAGGTGGAAGACTGCGCGTTATCCATCGAGGAGTCACCCACCATTAGTTTGACGCCGCGTCTTAGCCAGATTCGCCGTCGATCCATTACGTTGCGCCGCTTCTTCGCGCCGCAGCGTGAAGCGTTGATGAAATTGCAGAACGAATCCATGTTCGCAGGGGGAGATGCTTTGCTGCTTCGCGAAGCCGGTGACCGGCTACAGCGTCTACTGGAAGATCTGGATGCAGCCCGTGAGCATGCGACTTTGTTGCAGGAAGAAGTGTTCTCTGTGCAGAATGAAGCAATCAACGACCGGATGTACCTGTTGGCGATGATTACGGCTTTGTTTCTTCCTTTGGGCTTTCTTACCGGTTTATTTGGTATCAATGTGGGCGGGCTGCCCGGTGTCGATGATCCCGCAGGCTTTTGGTGGTTTATGGCGGGAATTGGCGTGGTGAGTTTGGGGGTGTTGGTATGGATGCTAAAACGCCGCTGGCTTTAAAGCGACAGCGGCGTCTTGTCAGCGCGATAAAGCCGTTTGACTAGCCTCGACGGTATAGGGGCCGAGGCTCATTTACGTCACCTTGATAGGTCACACTGAAATCATTCAGACTCTCAAGCGCTTCTTCGATGCTGCGATCTTCGCGCACTTCAAACGCATTGAAACCACAGCGGGTCATGTAGAAGAGCTGGTCACGCAATACGTCGCCGGTGGCGCGTACTTCACCCTTAAAGTGGTAACGGGTGCGCAGCTCACGGGCATAAGAATAACCGCGCCCGTCCTTGAAGGCCGGGAAATGGATGGCAACCAAGGGCAGGGAGCTCAGGTCGTCTCCTAGGTCTTTTGGTTCTTCACCTGGCGCCAGCCACACGGCCACATCGCCACGGCCTAGCAGAGCCTCTCGGTGGGCCTGCCAGTAGGCGAGCGGGACAATGATCTTGCCGCCGGGTAGCTCAGCATCCAGAGCCTCACCCTCAAGGCGTTGCCATTGATTGTCCACGATGGCGCCATCAATGATGACCTTATCCATAGATGCGCTCCTTGAACGGGTCCATGCCAATACGCTCGTAGGTGTCGATAAACGGTTCGTTCTCGAGGCGTTTCTCTACATAGAGATTAATGATTTTTTCCACGACGTCGGTGATTTCTTCGGACTCAAAAGAGGGCCCCATTTTCTCTCCGATACGGGACAGCTTGTCGCCACGGCCACCGAGAGTGACCTGATAGAACTCTTTGCCTTTCTTGTCCACGCCAAGAATGCCGATGTGGCCAATGTGATGATGGCCACAGGCGTTCATACAGCCTGAAATATTCAGGTCCAGCGGGCCCAAATCGTGGAGGTAATCCACATCATCAAAGCGGCGTTGAATGGATTCGGCAATGGGGATCGACTTGGCGTTGGCCAGGGCGCAGAGATCGCCACCGGGGCAGGCCACGATATCTGTCAGCAGACCCAAGTTCGGAGTGGCAAAGCCGAGTTCGTCCAGTGCTTTCCAAAGATCATAGAGATCATGTGCCGCAACATCAGACAGCACCATGTTCTGCTGATGGCTGTTGCGCAGTTCGCCAAAGCTGTACTGGTCAGCCAAGTCTGCCACCGCTTCCAGCTGATCATCACTGATATCGCCAGGTACACGACCTGTACGTTTCAGTGTGAGGGTAACCGCACGGTAGCCGTGCTGTTTGTGAGCACGGGTATTGGTGTGGTACCAGCGGCTGAAAGCCTTGTCTTCGGCCAGCTTGCTCTGCAGAGCAGCGGTGTCTGGGTTCTGGTAGTCGGGGGCAGTGAAACAGCCCTTAATGCGAGCCACTTCTTCGCTGGTCAGGGTCATCTCGCCGCCTTTCAGCTCGGCAAACTCCTGCTCGACCAATTCGCGGTATTTTTCAGCTCCTAGTGCTTTCACCAGAATCTTGATACGCGCCTTATATTTGTTGTCCCGGTTACCGTACTTGTTGTACACCCGAAGAATGGATTCAAGGTAAGCAAGCAGATCCTGCCAGGGCACAAATTCACCGATGACGGCACCGGTCATTGGGGTGCGGCCCAGGCCGCCACCAGCCCATACTTGAAAACCGGTTTCGCCATTGGCGTTGTGTACAATTTGCACACCGATATCGTGGACACCAATGAGTGCGGGGTCCGCGTCAGGAACGGCGTTAACCGCAATCTTGAATTTACGCGGCAGGTAAGCGAATTCCGGATTGAAGGTGGACCATTGGCGGATGATTTCGCACCAAGGGCGTGGATCTTCAATTTCTTTTGGATTGACGCCCGCAAATTCATCGGTGGTGATATTACGGATGCAGTTACCGCTGGTTTGGATCGCGTGCATCTGTACGTCGGCTAGTTCCGCCAGAATATCCGGCACTTCTTCTACGCAAGGCCAGTTCAGTTGAATGTTCTGGCGGGTGCTGACATGGCAGAAGCCTTTGTCATAGGTCCGCACGATATGAGCAAGACGACGCAGTTGGCGACTTGCCAGCAGGCCGTAAGGAACGGAGATACGCAGCATTGGTGCATAACGCTGGATATAAAGGCCGTTTTGCAAGCGAAGGGCCAAAAACTCATCTTCGCTGAGCTCATTGGCGAGAAAACGGCGGGTCTGGTCGCGATACTGCGCCACCCGCTCTTCCAGCAACCGTTGGTCGTATTCCTGATAGACGTACATGGGACTGTATCACCGTCCTTAAATGCTTAAAATTCAATAGGTAAGCTCTGCTCCCAGAGGGCGCAGTGCGGCACTCTAGCAAAGCGCCCTTATAGTGAAAAGAAATATCTTGGCATATCGCTATTACTTAGCGCTATTTGGCGGCGGCATCGATTACCAAGTTCACGGCGGCAACCATTCCGATCACTAGCGCTACCACTAGCACTACGTAGACACCAATAAAGTTGCCTGCGTCGCCTTTGGTGAAATCACGCTCTCGATTCTTACTGCTCTGCACACCAAGCAGACCGGCGAGAATACTGTGAATGGTCTGCCATAGTGTCGGTTTGCCACTGCTCGGGTCATGATCTTGGGTTTGATTCTGTGTGGGTGGTCGATCTGACATGGGTGATCCTGTGTTTTGGCTGAAAGGCTAAACGTTGGATGTTCACGGGCGGTGACTATATGACAGGGCGCCCAAGGGGGCATATTGTACCCCTGACTGCTTCACAGCGACAGGGTTGAGCGGTAGGCCTTGAATTATACGTGGGTTGATGCCATTGCAACTGCTCAGTACCTGACTAAAATAGTCAGGAAAGAAAGCTTGCGTACGTCGCTGCTTTACCTTTTACGCTTATTGTTGCGTATGGGTTCATTCATCTCAACCAGGAATTATGATGGCAGAGCAGTTGATCGACATTACCGAAACCGCCAAGGATTACTTGCGTGACTTGCTAAGCAAGCAGGATCAGGCAGAGATTGGTGTGCGTATCTTTGTCGAGCGTCCAGGTACGCCGCACGCAGAGTGCTGTATGGCGTATTGCCCGGAGGGCGAGCAGGAAGAAAGCGATGTTCGCTACGATTATGAAGGGTTTCATGCTTGGATTGAGGGAAAAAGCGTTCGCTATCTCGAAGATGCGGTAATCGACTACAAGAAAGATAGCATGGGCGGACAGCTCACTTTCCGAGCGCCTAAGTCTCGGGTGCCGGATATCAGTGAAGACGCGACTATCGAAGAGAAGATTAATTACGTGCTTTACGCTGAGATCAACCCTAACTTGGCAGCCCACGGTGGTAGTGTGCAGTTGTTGGAACTGACCGATGATAATGTGGCTGTTTTGGAATTTGGCGGAGGCTGCCAGGGCTGCTCTGTGGTAGATGTGACCCTGCGTGACGGGGTGGAGAAAACCCTCCAGGAGCGGATTCCGGAACTCGCCGGCGTTCGCGACAAGACCGACCATACCGTGACGGATAACGCATATTACAGTTAACAGGTAAGCTTCTAGCTACAAAAAAACCGCGCCCGAAAGGGTGCGGTTTTTTTGTTTCAAGCCGTGGCTCAGCGTGAGGCTCGGCATTTCTAGCAAGAGGAGTTTACTTAGTGCCGTGGCTTGCTGTTCTTTACCCGCATTGCGGGTTTCGGCCAGCCGCTTTCGCCTGATTATACAGTGGCATAACTTCAGGGATACGTGCTTCCAGGCCATTGATACGAGTGCTGTTCGAGGGGTGAGTTGACATGAATTCCGGTGGCTCTTCGCCGTTAGCGGCACTCATGTTTTGCCACAGGGACACGCTCTCGCGTGGATCAAACCCTGCCTGTGCCATGAGCTGTAGCCCGATAATATCGGCTTCGGCTTCATGTTTGCGGCTGAAGGGGAGGGTTAGTCCGTATTGAGCACCGACGCCTAGGGCCGCGAGTACGCCTTGTTTGGCGGCGCTGTCTGCTCCGGCCAGAGCCCCCAGCACTTGCATGCCGCCTTGGGTAGCGTATTGCAGCGACATTCTTTCATTGGAGTGCTGCGCTTGGACGTGGCCAATTTCATGGCCAATCACCGTGGCAAGCTGACTTTGGTTGTTGGCTACTTTCAATAGCCCCGTGTTGACCCCGATTTTTCCACCGGGTAGAGCAAAGGCGTTGGCGGAGTCATCTTGGAAGAGATTGATTTCCCACTGCTGAGAATCATCCAAGGTGCTGGTAATTGCGGTGGCGACACAACGTACATAAGCCGTTTGTTGTTCGCTGCTACTTAACGGGTTTTCCTCCTTCATCTGTGCGTAGGCGGTCACGCCCATTTCATCTACCTGATTCGCAGGCAATAACAGGAACTGTTGCCGGCCAAGCGGAGAGGTGGCACAGGCGGCAAGGCTTGCGGCCAGTACGCCAAAAGTGAAAAAGTTACGCAACGTCATGGTCTATTTTACTCCCATTCCCGAAGAAAGCGTCGGGACACAAACATTAGCCAGGCAGCCCAGCCGGCACTGGAAATAAACATGATAAAGCCAAACACCGAGATTCCCCAAGGGGCAGGTGGGACTCGACCACTAAGCATGATAGCACCGGCTAACAATCCCCCTGTTATAAGCAAGGTTTGTACCTGTCGATATTGACCTCGTTCAATCCGGGTGATCAGCCGTTCGAGATGCCTTGGATCAATGCCGGTTTCCCCTGGGGACGTTTGGCCTGATACGGGGGGTGGGGCGTATACCTTATCCACCACGTCCAACGCTCGCAGGCTAAGGTTCTTGGCCAGCCGTAGCGGGGAATAACGGGTGCGAATCATACGCTTAAGAAGCGGCTCGGCTTCGCTAATCAGGTCGAAGTTCGGATTTAATAACCGGCCGAAACCTTCCAAGGTGATAATCGCTTTGATGAGCAAAGCGATATCGCTGGGTAGAACCAGATTATGATTACGCACCAAGGCGGTAATGTCGTTAAGCAGGGCGGAGATATCCAGCTGAGAGAGGGAGACGCCGTGATATTGGTTGATCACGTCTTCCACATCGGAAACCAGCTGATCAAATTTGATGGGTTGGCCCTCTGCCCAACCCGCCAGCACTCCGGCGCATTGTTCCGCTTCACGCATGACCATTGCCCGCGTGATCTGTAGGATTTGCTCACGGCGACTGTCGCTGAGTTTGCCCACCATGCCAAAATCCAGCATGGCAATACGGTTCCCAGGCATAATGATAAAGTTGCCAGGGTGCGGATCAGCATGAAAAAAGCCGTCTTCCAGCGCCATTTTCCATGCGGCCAAGGCGCCTCGACGCGCGATTAATACCCGGTCTAATCCCGCTGACTCAAGCCGTTCCACGGATTTAGCAGGAATCCCCTCAATTTGTTGCTGAACCTGAACCGTCGACGATGACATTTCCCAATATACTTTGGGAATGCGGAGCCATTTAAACTCCTTCAGATTTTTACGAATACGCTCTGCATTGCGTCCTTCAATGGTGAAGTCCAACTCGCGAATTAATGAACGTTTGAATTCGCGCACCAGTTCCACAGGGCGATAGCGACGTAGTTCTATGGAGTTATCGGCGGCCAGTTTGGCCAGTTGATCTAGGAGGCGAAGATCCGAGTCGATCTTGTCACCGATGCCGGGCTTCTGGATCTTCAAAATTACTTTTTGGCCTCGCCGGGTCAGGGCGCTGTGTACCTGGCCGATAGACGCGACCCCGATCGGGTCTGGATTGATGTGTGAGAATAGGGTGTCGATGGGTTTTCCCAGCGCGGCTTCTATGTGAGGTGTCAGCGTGCTGAAGGGGATGGGTTGTGCCTGATCCTGCAATTTTTCGAACTCGGTGATCCAGTCCATGGGAAACATATCCACACGGGTTGCCAGAACTTGGCCGAGTTTAACGAAGGTGGGGCCCATTTCCTCCATGGCATGGCGTAACCGCTGTGCGGTGCCCATGCGAAGCATGTCGGGCTTCATGCTGCTGCGAACCAGTTTTCCCGCATGCTCCACCGGGGTGGAAAGGCCAAGCCGGCGAATCACATCGGCGAAACCGTATTTGAGCAGAATCGCGGCCAGTTCATTCATGCGCAGAATATTTTTGCCAGTGTGCACAATGTTCACAACATATGTCCCTGTAGGCTGGTGCTGTACCGTTCGTTTTGGCCCTGTTGTCGCAAGGCTGCAACAGGTTACTGATAGTACGGTGCCCTTTCTGCAGGCCCCAAGGTGTTCCACCTTCGCTAACAGCATTCATGATTTTCTGGCAAGATGCCATGGCAGTCACAGCAAGGTAAAGCGTAAACATGTCTGAACATTATCTACGTGATGATCTGGTTGAAGTCCGTGAAAGTCCGGTACACGGGCGGGGCCTTTTTGCGAGCCAGAATATTCCCCGCAATACTGAATTGGGGCAATGCAAAGTGAAACGGGCTAAGGGTAGCGGGCCCTACGTTTTGTGGCTGGATGACGATGGTGAAGAACGCTATCGGGTTCTGTGCGACTTACGATTCATCAACCACAGTAAACGCGCCAATGTGGTTTATTACGATGATTTCAGTGTGGTAGCCCTGAAAACCATTAAAGCTGGAGAGGAACTGTTTCACGATTATGGCGAAGAGTGGTGTTAGCTGACTTTATCCTGTTAGAAAGGGCAGGGGGACGTGAACTCTTGCCACAATCCAGTAAGTGGGTGGTTGAAGGCCAGCCATTCTGCATGGAGCAATAAGCGAGGGCTCAGTGCTTCGATTTCCGCAGGAGCGTACATGTCGCAACCGATGATCGGGTGCCCCAGTTCACGGCAATGAATTCGTAATTGGTGGCTACGCCCGGTGACTGGGCTCAGCGCTAGCCGAGTGCGATTTCCAGGGATGTCTCGTTCCAGAACGCGATAATGGGTCAATGCGTTTTTGCCTGTCTCGTGACAGACCTTCTGCAAGGGGCGCTTGGGCCAGTCTGCGATCAAGGGAAGGTCGATGCTGCCGGCGTTCTTCTCAACCAGCCCATGCACAATCGCTTGATAGCGTTTTTTTACTGTTCGAAGCTGAAATAGCCGGCTCAACTTACTTTGTGCAAAGGCGGTGAGCCCGAACACCATGATCCCAGAGGTATCCAAGTCCAGTCGATGAACCAGCCGGATATCCGGGTAACGCTGCTGCAGACGGCGAATGGCACAGTCTTTATTTTCTGGTGCACGCCCTGGCACGCTTAACAGGTAGGCGGGTTTGTTGATGAGCAGGAGGTGCTCATCGCGGTATATCGTCCCCACCTGCTCATGGCAGAAGGGGACGATATAGTAGGGTGAGCTCTCAGGCCCAGAGGATGCGGAAGACATCGCTGTATTGTTCGGCAAAATGTACGCTGAGACCGTGTTTGAGGTAATCAGGGAGTTCGTCGAAATCGCGACGACAGGCCTCTGGAAGAATGATCTCCTTGATGCCTACCCGCCGAGCGGCGATTACTTTTTCGCGAATCCCTCCCACCGCTAGCACCTGGCCGGTGAGAGTAAGCTCGCCGGTCATGGCAACCTTACGGGGGACCCGTTTTTTCATTAGCAGTGAGAGTAGTGCCGTAGCCATGGTGATGCCAGCACTGGGGCCGTCCTTCGGGGTGGCTCCTTCAGGCACATGCAGGTGCACAAAGGCATCATCCAGCTGTTCCTTGCTTAGGGAGAACAGCTCAAGATTACTCGCCACATAGCTGTAAGCAATTTCGGCAGACTCTTTCATTACATCACCCAGCTGCCCGGTGAGTTTGAAGCCCCGTTGCTTACTGTGCACCACGTTGGCTTCAATGGAGAGGGTTGCGCCCCCCATGGATGTCCAGGCCAAGCCGGTGACGACACCCACGCCCCGTTGGGTCTTCTCGGTCTGGAAATACGGTTGGCCAAGGAAGTCCGTCAGATTTTTACCGGAAATACTGATTTTCTTCTCTCCGGCCAGCAGTTTTACTGCCGCTTTACGGATCATCTTGTTGAGCTGTTTTTCTAGATTCCTTACCCCTGCTTCGCGGGCATAGCCTTCGACCACCTGGCGCAGGGCACTGTCACTGATTCGTAGCTGAGCGGGTTTTACTCCAGCGCGTTCCAGTGACCGAGGCCATAAGTGTTGCCGGGCGATGGCCACTTTCTCTTCGGTGATGTAACCGGAGAGGCGAATGACCTCCATGCGATCGAGCAGAGGGCCGGGGATGCTGTCCAGTGTGTTGGCGGTACAGATGAAAAGGGCATGGCTCAGGTCCAGTCGCTCGTCCAAGTAATGGTCGAGAAAATCCTGATTTTGTTCCGGGTCCAGCACTTCCAACAGCGCTGAGGCCGGATCGCCTTGAAAGGACTGGCCCAGTTTGTCGACTTCGTCGAGCATAATCACCGGATTGCTAGTGCCGGTTTCTTTCAAAGCCTGGACCAGCTTGCCGGGCATGGCGCCGATATAGGTGCGCCGGTGCCCCTTGATCTCGGCTTCGTCACGCATACCGCCCAAGCTAAATCGGTAGAAACGGCGACCCAGTGCATCGGCAATGGATTTACCGATACTGGTTTTGCCCACCCCGGGTGGGCCTACCAAAAGAATGATTGAGCCTTTGACTTCCCCCCGTAGGGCTCCCACGGCAAGGAATTCAATGATGCGATCTTTGACATCATTCAAACCAGTGTGATGCTCTGAAAGCACAGCCTGTGCGTGTGCTAGGTCTAGATTATCATCAGTGTACTGTCCCCAGGGCACGCTGGTTAGCCAGTCAAGATAATTGCGGGTAACGCCGTATTCTGGCGAGCCGGTTTCCAACACGGAAAGCTTATGCAATTCGTCATCAAAACGCTTTTTTACTGGCTCAGGCGGTGACAAGGCGTCCATGCGTTCGCGAAAAGTATCGGCTTCCGCGGTTTTGTCATCTTTGCTCAGGCCCAATTCCCGCTGAATAATTTTCAGCTGTTCGCGCAGGAAGAACTCACGCTGATGCTGACTTACCTTTTCGTTCACCTCGTCAGAAATTTCGCTTTGCAGCCGGGCAACCTCCAGTTCCTTTTTAACTAGAGTGAGCACTTTTTCCATGCGCGGCTTCAGTGGCACAGTTTCTAGAATGGTCTGTAACTCTACGCCGTTGGCACTGGTTAGTGCGGCAGCGAAATCTGTAAGTGGTGATGGTTCGCTGGGGGAGAAATTCTGCAAATAGTGCCGCAGACCTTCATTGTATAGAGGGTTCAGTGGCAGTAGTTCTTTAATGGTGTTGATGATTGCCATGCCATAGGCACGGATGGTTTCATCGGCATCCGCCCGTGGTTCCGGGTAGCTGACTTCCGCCATGAAGGGGCGTTTACGATTCAGCCAGGTATTGACCCGAAAACGGGCCGTGCCCTGAGCCACTAGCTGGAACTGATCATGCTCTTCATTGAGGGCATGAACTTTGACTAGGCAGCCATACTCAGGAAAATCATCAACGCTAACCGAGTCGGGGTTTTTTTCGCCAACGTACACCAAGCCCAACGATTGGTGGGGGGTTTGGCTTACACGCTCTAAAGTTTGTTGCCAGCGTTTTTTATCAAGCATTACAGGCTGCACCAACCCAGGCATGAAGGGGCGATGCTTGACCGGAATCAAATAGATTCGCTGGGGTGGCGTGTGGTCCGGCACGGAAAGGCTGCCGGACAGCGGTTGCGCAGTGTCATTATCGTGATGGGCAGTATCGTTGTCAGTCATAATCCTGTCACTTCCATGGTCCGTGAGATGAACATGGTGGCGAGGCTGGAAAATTCAATTGTCGATGATTAATAGATCTGCGCAAAGGGGTTTTGGTGTTTGGGTGCGGCGCTCAATCACGCGGCTGTTGAGTTTCCCCGCTTCGCACTTCTCTGCCAGCGCATAGAACGGGGAACGACCAGGGTCGGCAATGACAATTTGCTTAACACCGGCCCGCAAGCTGCGGCGAATAAGGTTATACAGTACAGGGGTGAGTTCATCCCAAAAGCAGATATCGGCACCAACGACGATATCCACATTTGCAAGCCTTGCCTTGGTCAATTTTTCAAACCGCGTCTGGAGAGGCGTTACCTGAACTTTATTGATGGTGGCGTGTAGGTCCAGATAGGGGTACACATCCGGGTCCGCATCCACGGCGGTTACCTGGCAGCCGAAACGCTTGGCACTGAAAATGGATAACGGGCCCCAGCCGCAGCCGATATCCATCAAATGCTGATCAGCAGTCACCTTGCTTTTGGTAAGGTGATCCATGATCAGGTAGCTGGAATTCCAGATTTTATTGCCATGAATGGATGGCGTGTGGTTTGCCCGTTTCAGGCGCCGGATTTCCTTGTGGCCGGAACGCAGCAAGGTAATGCCACGGGTGCGAATGGTGTGGGGGTCTCCAGCACGTATAACGGTTCCTGACATGGTTCGCTCATCAGCGGCAAAGTTTGGAAACAGTACGGTTAAGCCTGCTGTGATTCAAGTATCAAATCACAGGCGCCTTGCAAGCATGGCGACACCCGTGGCCAAAACCAATGATACGAACGCTATCTTTGCATTTTGTTGGCTGCCACCTTCAAGAGAGCCCCTCTTGTGAATGGCCCATCCATACCGGAATCAAGGAGCCCTCCACACTGCAGTGTTCGTGGACATTACGGGAACGTTGATGCCCACAGTTGAGCGCCTTATCCACGCTCTTTGGCCTTGGTTATTATCGAAAGAGAGGGCGTTTTACCTCTCTCTTTACGTTTACAGCAAGCGTTTAGGGGCGAACTTCGCGCCAGAACGCCCGGAATGCGTCAGCGCTTTTGCCAGGGGCTTCGGCCATGGGTACGTGACCAATGCCATCGAGAACAATGGCTCGAGACTGAGGTAGTTCTTCAAGAAAGGCTCCCACATTATCTACGCCGAGCAATCGATCTTCGCGGCCCCACAGTACCAGCGTCGGAATCTGGATGGAGGGCAGTACGTTTTTGTCTTCGAGCATCATGCCCGGGTCCTCCAAGAGGTCACTCCAGACTTTCTCCGCGACCTCTGCATTAGCGGCCTTCTTCTTGCCCATGATATCCACGACAAAACTTGGCAGGTAGGGTGGCTCTTCCATCGCCCATTGGAGTGTGGCTTGAAACTGTTCTGCGGTATGAGGAATTAATGGGTTGCTATTACTATCTGCCAGAATTGTCTTGAACCCTTCGGTTTGGCGGGTCAGCCCGGCTGAATCGATCAGCCCTATGGAAAGAACCCGCTGCGGTGCTTGCCGTGCCAATGCAAGAGAGATAGCGCCGCCCATGGAGTTGCCTGCTACGTGGAAGTGTTGAATCTGTAACGCGTCCATCAGTGTCAGCAGTCGGGTTGCCTGAGCGCTCATGGTGTATGTCAGGTCCAGGTTGCGCGTGGTTTCGCCGTGGCCAGGCAGGTCCGGCACAATGAAAAAGAAGTCGCCTTCAAGTTCATTGGCAAAGCGTACCCAGTTACTGGAATCGGCACTGAATCCATGAATCAGTAATACCGCTTCCTTTTCAGCGATAGGCTCAGCACTCGTCTCGCTGGTTAGGATGTGCCAAGTGATGCCGTCTGCGGTGGTCAAGATCTGGTCCTTTAGGCCCGCGCGGTTTTTCTCCATGGCCAGACCCTTTTCGTAAGCCCAGTTCGTTATGTCTTCGCAGCCGCTGAGGAAAAAGGAACAAACAATAAAAAGAAAAAGGTGTTTCAGTTGCATGCAGGACTCTCCGTTGTATGGCCTGACATCCGGGGGCCTGGCGGCCTTATGATGTAAAGGGCAGGGTAAATAAAGCTTATTACCTCGACCCAAGCTGAGCCAAGCATAGGGGAAATAATCGTCAAGAAGCCTTCTTAACGGGCCATTTTATAAAGTCATTAGCGGAATTATGGCAACGGTTAACGGGATTTAAGATTCCAGATTCCGGCAGCCACAATCAACAAGGTCCCGAGGATTGTTGTTAGCACTAAGGTTTCCCCCCAGAACATCCAACCAAGTAATGCGGCCCAGATGACGGAGGAATAATTGTAAACCCCGACTTGGCCGGGACGGGCAATTTGGTAGGCTGTGGTCATGGCGTATTGCCCGCCGGTGGCCACAAGCCCGATGGCCAGTAGCCAAAGGTAGTCGGAGCCAGCGGGTATCGTGTTGGCCCAGAATAGGGGGAAGGCGGAAAACAGGGTGGCAAAGAGGGCAAAATAGAACACCACTCTTTGTGCCGGCTCGGATATGGCCATGCGGCGTATGCTCACCTTGGCAATGCTCATGATGGCGGCACCGGCCAGTGCCACCCACATCACTGGGTCAATTTCTCCTTGTCCTGCACGCATGATCACAGCAACCCCGACAAATCCGGCGATAATGGCCAGCCAGGTGTGCAATCCAATACGTTCACTAAGCCATAACCAGGCGATTACCGGGAGAAAAAATGGCACGGTCATTTTCACCAGCACCGCCTCGGTCAGCGCAATGTGTCCTATGGCATAGAAAAAACAGAACATGGCGCTAACGCCGGTGAAGGCGCGAATCAGATGCAGATGCACAAAGCGGGTACGTAATTGGCCAAAGCCCCCACGGGTGCTGATTATCATCAGCAGAAACATCAGCCCGAACAGATTTCGGGCAAACACAATGACCTCGGTGTCGAGATGGTCCGACAGGTGTTTGACCATGGCTGCCATCACGGCTAACAGGCCTTCCCCCAGTACCAGTAACAAGGCACCTTTTAGTGGTTGGTCATTCATTGGCACGGTATCCGGTGGTGGCAGAGCTGTGGGTTATGCGGGGGTTGGGTTGCGTCTCTGTGCCGAGGTAATGTTCGTCGTCGCGGCGCGAATAGTCATCAGCGTGCGGCTGGGCCAGTATGCGATGGACGGGCTCCTGCGCTTCGCAGTTATCGGGCGGCATTCTATCGTTGTCCCTGTCCGGACGCTATGCCAGTAGCGTGAAGGGAAAAAGGGTAAAAGGAGTAAAATGATATATGCGTTGTTTTATCGGGATTCCGGTTGTCCGACCGCTTGCAGATCAATGCAGGATGTTGTCCCAGGGCATGGGGCTTGCTACCCCCGAGGCAAATCTACACCTTACCCTCGCGTTTTTGGGTGAACAGAGCGCATCGGATCTGAATGGCTTAAAAGGATCGCTGTCAGCACTGGCCGATAAGCATGCGTCGTTTGCACAGCTCTTCGATCGCTGTGAGCCTTTTCCCCGGGATCAAGGGCCGTTTATGGCGTTAACAGGGAAGGCCAGTTCGCCGCTTCAGCAGCTCCACGCTGGCCTGGAGGAGTGTCTTGAATTTCACGGCTTGCCGTTGGAGAGCAGGTCGTTTCGGCCACATATTACTCTGGCTAGGCCTGGGGCTGCGGTGACGTCTTTTCAGACTATGGGTGAGTGGGTGTTGCCGGTTAACGCGCTGTGGCTATATCGTAGTGAGTGGGCTGAGCCGTTGCCGACGTATGAGTGTCTGGCACGATTTGCCTTGAAAACTGCGCTGTAGTTATTCGCTGGGCGGCCAAGGCCGAGCAATGTCTGTTTCAGCCACACGCCTTGTTATTTTATCTTGGCTGCAGATGAGGCGCTTGGCTCCAGCAACTTGAAATAGCGGTTATTGCCCGCATGGCTGATACCGTAGGCATGTAGTGCAACAAGGAGAGATTATCCATGCAGTTACTCAGCAACAGCCTCACCGATCAGGCGCCGATTCTGGAAAAATTTGCCTTTGCGACGATAAACCCGGACACCCATGTATCCTTAGCCAGTAATATTAACCCGCATTTAGCTTGGAAAGGTGCTCCTGAAGGGACGCGTTCCTTTGCCATTGTGTGCGTGGACCCGGATGCGCCTAGTGCAGCAGATGATGTGAACAGGGATGACAGAGAGGTTCCGGCTGACTTGCCACGGGTGGATTTTTATCACTGGACTCTGTTCAACATTCCTGCTGAACAGAGTGAAATTCGTGAGGGTAGCCACTGTAATAAAGTGACTCCGAAAGGTAAACCTGGGCCCGCTGCGCCAGATGGTCAGCGCCATGGGCTAAATGATTACACGGGTTGGTTTGCAGGTGATGCTGATATGGAAGGGCAATACTTTGGTTACGACGGCCCGTGCCCACCCTGGAATGACAGCATCGTCCACCGTTATGTTTTTACCGTTTATGCACTGGATGTGCCGGCGTTGCCTGAAGAGAAAGACCTGAGTGGTGCAGCGCTGGCTGAGCAGATTAAGTCTCACTCCTTGGATCAAGCGAGCCTTACGGTAAGTTACACACTGAACCCACGCTTAGCGCAGGGATAAACATTTTTGCAGGATTTCAGAGTCTAGTCCTGAAATAGGTTGTCACCTATTTCGGCTCAACACGCCCGCTGTACTGCATCGGGCGTGCTGTATTTCAGAGCCAGATGCGGCGGGTCATGGTTATAGAGGGCCACCGATTCATCGACCATCGTACGGGCTTGATCCCAGTCCCCAGGCTGCGCCAGTAAAATTCAGTCTTGAATATCCCCTTTATTCGCTCTGCCAGGGCATTCTGATAGCAATCGTAGCCGTCAGTCATCGAGCACTGAATATCATGCTTACGATGGATTTTTGGGTAACGGTCACAGCAGTACTGGATGCCTAGATCTGAGCGGTGGATTAACGGTTCCTTATCTGGCCGTTGCCGAAACCTGTTCCGGCCCAGACTTGAGGAGATTGGGGTGGCGAGGCAAGTGGTGACGACGGTGTGTGGTCTTATGATAAGCCCGCCGACGTGCCATTAGAGGACGCCGGGTGCGTAACAGTAGGAACAAACGGTCACGGCCCAGATGCAGTGCTTTATCCCGTTGCGGGTGCAGAAGATAGTGAAGCTTGCGGGTACCAATACGGGGCTGGAAGCGCCGGAGAAATAGTACGAAACTCAGCTCCTTCTACTCCTGAGCCTCCCGGATCTGCTGCGGTCGATCAGCCTGATACCAAGCTTGACGGTTGATTCCCAGAAAGCGGCCTGTCCCGCTAATCGTCAATTCGGCAACGTGTTCTTGGATGAGGGCTTGCCGGGCTGCTTTTTACGGGCACCCCGTAATTTTTCTCCATCACATCAACAAAGGCTTCGAAGAATTGGGCTTTCTGCTCAGTGAGCCGCAGCTTTTCTTCAAGCTCCTTGATACGTTGTTCTGGGGTCAGCGGTTTAGGCACGGCAAGATCCCGACTGAGACGCTCTGGGGCACCAGGATGCTAGTCCTGATGACCATATCGACGTAATCACGTTGCGTACGCTTAACCCGTTGATTCATCACGTTCTCTCATAATAAAGACGGGAACGTGCCAACTCTATCCAGGAGCGGGGCAGTAGACACAAAAAAGCCCGGCTTCGCAGCCGGGCTTTTCTGTGTTCCGTGAAGCGGTTAGTCAGTCGTCGTTATACGGACTGGGCAACCGGGATCTTCACGGTGTCTGCCACTTCCTGGTATTCGGCCATTTGGTCGAAGTTAAGGTAGCGGTAGATCTCGGAGGACATGGAGTCGATGGTGTTCGCATACTCCATGTACTCTTCCTTGCTTGGCAGCTTGCCGAGGATAGATGCCACAGACGCCAGCTCAGCGGATGCCAGGTATACATCTGCACCCTGACCCAGACGGTTCGGGAAATTACGGGTGGAGGTGGATACCGCAGTGGACTTCGGCGCAATGCGAGCCTGGTTACCCATACATAGGGAGCAGCCCGGCATCTCGGTACGCGCACCGGCGCTACCGAAGATGTTGTAGTAGCCTTCTTCGGTAAGCTGGTGCTGATCCATCTTGGTCGGCGGAGCGATCCACAGACGGGTCGGCATGGTGCCGCTTTCCACTTTCTGCAGCAGCTTACCGGCGGCGCGGAAATGACCGATGTTGGTCATGCAAGAACCAATGAAGACCTCATCGATTTTGGCACCCGCGACTTCAGACAGAGTTTTAGCATCGTCTGGGTCGTTCGGGCAGCACAGTACCGGCTCGCTGATCTGGTCCATATCGATTTCGATGACGGTGTGGTACTCGGCATCGGCATCGGCACGCATTAGGCTCGGGTTTGCCAGCCACTCTTCCATGCCCTGAATACGGCGTTCGATGGTGCGCGCATCGCCGTAGCCATTGGCGATCATCCACTTGAGCATGGTGATGTTGGACTTCAAGTACTCGGTCACGCTGTCTTCGGACAGAGTGATGGTACAGCCAGCAGCGGAACGCTCGGCGGATGCATCAGACAGTTCGAACGCTTGTTCAACGGTCAGATCATCCAAGCCTTCAATTTCCAGTACGCGACCGGAGAAGACGTTAACTTTACCTGCTTTTGCAACGGTTAAGTGGCCATCTTTGATCGCCTGCATTGGAATGGCGTGTACCAGGTCACGCAGGGTGATGCCGGGCTGGCGTTTACCCTTGAAGCGAACCAGCACCGACTCCGGCATGTCCAGCGGCATAACGCCAGTGGCCGCGGCGAACGCAACCAGGCCGGACCCGGCCGGGAACGAGATACCCATGGGGAAACGAGTGTGGGAGTCACCACCGGTACCCACGGTATCCGGCAGTAGCATGCGGTTCAGCCAAGAGTGGATGATGCCGTCGCCCGGGCGCAAGGAAACACCGCCACGGTTCATGATGAAGTCAGGCAGGGTGTGCTGCGTTTCCACGTCAACCGGCTTGGGGTAAGCGGCGGTGTGGCAGAAAGATTGCATTACCAGGTCGGCCTGGAAGCCCAAGCAAGCCAGATCTTTCAGCTCGTCACGGGTCATTGGGCCAGTGGTATCCTGGGAGCCAACGGTGGTCATCTTCGGCTCGCAGTACATACCGGGGCGAACACCGTCCATGCCGCAAGCTTTGCCGACCATTTTTTGAGCCAGAGTGAAGCCCTTGTCGGAATCGCCAGGCTGTTCCGGCTTACGGAACAACTCGGAAGGTGCTAGGCCGAGGGCTTCGCGCGCCTTAGTGGTCAGGCCGCGACCGATGATCAGGTTGATACGGCCGCCAGCGCGTACTTCGTCCAGCAGAACCTGTGAGCGAAGATTGAACTCAGCGATAACTTCGCCGTCTTTTTCCACCTTGCCTTCGAAGGGGTAAACATCGATTACGTCACCGGTGTTCATTTTTTCTACATCGCACTCGAAGGGCAGGGCGCCGGAATCTTCCATGGTGTTAAAGAAGATCGGAGCGATTTTGCCGCCGATGCAGACGCCGCCTGCGCGCTTGTTCGGTACAAACGGGATGTCGTCACCAAAGTGCCATAGCACAGAGTTTGTAGCGGACTTACGGGAAGAACCAGTGCCTACAACGTCGCCCACGTAGGCAACCGGGTAGCCTTTTTTCTTCAGCTCGTCCATTTGGGTCAGCGGGCCGATTTCGCCGTCTTTTTCCGGGATGATGCCTTCACGAGCATTTTTCAGCATGGCGTTGCCGTGCAGAGGAATATCCGGGCGGCTCCAAGCGTCCTGTGCAGGGGACAGGTCGTCAGTGTTGGTTTCACCGGTGACCTTGAATACGGACAAGGTCATTTTTTCGGCCAGATCGGGACGCTTAGTGAACCATTCTCCTTCCGCCCAAGACTCGATGACTTCCTTAGCCTTGGCGTTGCCGGCTTTCATTTTGTCTTCCACATCGTGGAACGCATCGAAAACTAGCAGGGTGTGCTTGAGTTGCTCGGCCGCTTCATCAACTAGCTCTGCATCGTCCAGTGCGTCAATCAGCGGGGCTACGTTGTAGCCACCCTGCATGGTGCCCAGCAGCTGCACAGCACGTTTCTTATCAATAAGAGGGGAGCTGGCTTCACCTTTCACAATCGCGGTTAGGAAAGCGGCCTTAACATAGGCGGCTTGATCCACACCCGGCGGAACGCGGTTTACGAACAGGTCCAGGATAAACTCTTCTTCGCCAGCCGGCGGGGTTTTCAGCAGTTCTACCAGGTCGGCAACTTGCTGTTCGGTAAGCGGCTTGGGCGGTACACCTTCAGCGGCGCGCTCTTCTACATGTTTGCGATAGGCTTCTAGCACAGCGTTTCCCTCATCGTCGTCTTTGCTGATTTCTTTTAGAAATCAGTCTTTTAGGGTGTTACTGGGGGTTGGAATAGCGCGCGGAGTATAGCGGAATAGCCATCAATTGTTAAGCCAAACCACGATTGCAGCCATTCATTCCATGAATACTCATAATCACTGAGAACATGGGCCTGCATTCAAGGCAAAGTAATCAGTACGGTGTGTCACTCCCGGGAGGGGGGCGGCGAAAACGTTTGTAGCTCCAAAGATACTGATTGGGTGATTCGTCGATTAGCTGTTCGATGGAGTGGTTCATGGCCGCAAGAGCGTTATCCAGATCGTCGTCGGCTATCGCGGTGTCGGCTGGGCGAACTCGGATTTCGTAGCCCTGGGTGCCGGGCAGGCGACGAGCCCAAGCCATGAATGTGACAGCTCCGGTTTGGCGAATAAGTTTGCATGCCAGCGTGCCGGTATAGGCCGGGTGCCCGTAAAACGGCACATGGCGACCACTTCGGCGGTCGGGAACCTGATCGGGGAGAATGGCAGTGAGTGCGCCCTTTTTCATGGCACGTACTAGGCCCGCAACGCCGCGTGCCGTAGTGGGATACATTGTGGAACCAAAATGCTCCCGGCCACTGCGTACCAGATTATCCACTTCGGGTAGCCCGGAGGGGGCAAACATGGCATGCAGGCCAAATTCAGTGGCCAGCCAGAAATTGAGCACTTCCCAGCAGCCAAGATGAGGCGCCAGGATCATGATCGGTTTGCCATCCGCAACAGCCTGGCGTAGAGGGGCATCACCGTCTACCGCTGCTACGCGCTGCAGTCCCTGGGCGGGGCGTCGCCAGAACAAGGCGATTTCAAAGGTGTTCTTGATACTTTCAATCAGTGACTCACGGGCCAGTTGCGCGCGCTTGGCATCGGAAAGTGCAGGATAACAAAGTGCCAAATTCGTTTTGCTAACCTTTAGCGCTTGGGTCGGTAGCCGGGCCACGATCACACCAATAATGGTGGCAAGCGCACGGTTAATGACAAAAGGTAAGGCGCCAATCAGTCGCAATGCGACAATTGCAATCTGACCTTTGGCCCGCTGTATTCGAGGATGTGTTTTTCTGCCCATGGCGCGACAGTATACGGGCGCGGCGGGAGAGCACCAGCGGTGCGGATGAGATTGCGTACAAAAACGCTATAATGCCGGCGCCTGTCTGCGGATAGGTTACCTTGAGCCAACGAGAGCCCCATGCACGACATTTCCCATATCCACGATTTTCTCCCCTGCGCCACACCGTCAGCTTGGGTCGACTGGGCATTGCAGCACCCGGATATTCTGTTGATTGACCATGCGCACTGCGAAAAGAAAGCGGCCAGCACAGCGATTAACTTGATGTTTCGTTATGTGGATCGTCCTGAGCTGCTGGACACGTTGAGCCAGCTGGCCCGCGAGGAGTTGCTACATTTCGAGCAGGTGGTACAGCTGATGCGTGAACGTGGTGTGCAATACGATCATATGACGCCGGCACGTTATGCCAAGGGGGTGCGCCAGCACATTCGCACCTCTGAGCCTGGCCGCCTGGTCGACACCATGATTGTGGGAGCGTTGATTGAGGCGCGTAGTTGTGAGCGTTTTGCGGCGCTGGCGCCCCATGTGGATGAGGAGCTTGGTCGTTACTATCGATACCTGTTGAAAAGTGAGTCGCGACACTTCGAAGATTACCTGAAGCTGGCCGAGCAATACGCCGGCGCGCCGATCGAACAGCGAGTGGCGTTTTTCAAAGAAGTGGAGCGGGAGCTGGTGGAGTCGCCGGATTCTGAATTCCGGTTTCATTCGGGAGTGCCTAGGGCCGTTGACCGCTAACACTCGCGATTTTGCTGTGATCATTTTGAAATGTAAGAGGCCGTGTCCAAAGGGTGGGCACGGCCTCTCGCGTTTCATCTTACAACAAACTGTTTCGCGCAGCGTTCAACGCTCAACTAATCTCAAAGCTTTCCAGCGTTAGCCCAGTTTTACTGTCCGCCACAATCTGCCAGCCAAGTTCACCCCAGTCCCCCAATACCCAGCGCTTGCCTGTTCCCTCAGGCAGAGCGATGTCGTGCACGTCCGGGCGGTGGGTATGGCCGTGGATCAGGTGCTGAACGCCGGCCTCCTGCATCTCCCGAACCACTTCTTGTGGGGTAACATCCATGATGTTTTCCGCCTTGTTGGCATTGTTGCCCTGGCTTTGCATGCGCATGCCTTGGGCGATCATGCGCCGCTCTTCCAGCGGTTTGGCAAGCATCCCCTGTTGCCATTGAGGGTCGCGGGCCATGGTGCGGAACTGCTGATAGGCGGTGTCCAGGGTGCACAGGCTGTCGCCATGCATCAGAATGGCGGCGGTGCCGTAGAGATCCACTACGGTGCCCTCATCCAGCAAGGTGCCGCCGCAGGCAGCGGCGAAATCGTTGCCGAGCATGAAGTCCCGGTTGCCGTGCATAAAGTAGAGCTTGCTGCCGCTGTCAGAAAATTGGCGGAAGGCAGCGATGGCCTCTAGGTTGAACGGGGTGTCATCATCATCGCCGATCCAAGCTTCAAACAGGTCGCCCAGAACATAGAGGGCATCGGCTTTGCCGGCATGTTGTGCCAGCAGTTTTTTCAGTCCATCCAGATGCTCAGGGCGTGCCGGGTCCAGATGCAGATCAGAAATGAAGAGGCTGTAACTCATGGTTATTGAGCGTCCTTCACTTCGCTTGCTGGCTGCTTTTCTTGAGCGGACGTAGTGTCGTTATCAAGACGGTAAGCCTTGGTGATCAGAATGGGTACTTGCGGGACGTCGCGTGCCATCATGCCGTTAAGGCGCTGGCTGGTGGTAGGTTCCTGGGCAATGTTGTCGACCACATTCATGCCCTCGGTGACGGCACCAAAAACCGCATAGCCCCAGCCTCGGCTGTTTTTGCCGGTGAAATCCAGGCTGCGGTTATCGACCAGATTAATGAAGAACTGGGCGGTGGCGGAGTGTGGGTTGCTAGTGCGGGCCATGGCCAAGGTGCCGCGCTTGTTCTTGAGGCCGTTGTCGGCCTCGTTCTGAATAGGCGCGCGTGCGGCCTTACGCTGGCCGCTCTGGTCAAAGCCGCCACCCTGAATCATGAACCCGCGGATAACGCGGTGAAACTGGGTGTTGTTGTAGAAGCCACTATCGACATACTGAAGAAAGTTGGCGACGCTTTTGGGGGCTTTGTCTTCGTAGAGCTCAATGGTCACCGGGCCGGCGGTGGTCTCTAGACGGACCAGCGGATTAGCCAGCAACAGACCAGGAAGCAGGGCGAGCAGGGCAGCAGCAAGGCGCATGGCTATCAGTCCTCGATCAGCTCGGCGGATTCGATCAGAACCGGCTCTACCGGCACATCCTGATGGCCGCCTTTATTGCCGGTGGCGACGTTGCGGATTTTTTCCACCACATCCATGCCATCGGATACGGCGCCAAATACAGCATAACCCCAGCCATCCTGGCTGCGTTCCTTATCTAAGAAATGGTTGTCTGCTACGTTGATGAAGAACTGCGCGGAGGCTGAGTGCGGATCCGGTGTGCGTGCCATGGCAATGGTGCCGGCTTTGTTGGACAGGCCGTTACCCGCTTCATTCTTAATAGAGGCACGTGTCGGTTTTTGCTGCATATCTTCGCTGAAGCCGCCACCCTGGATCATGAAGTTGCTGATGACGCGGTGGAAGATGGTGCCGTTAAAATGGCCATCTTTAACGTACTGCACGAAATTTTCAGTGGTTCCCGGCGCTTTCTCTGCGTCAAGTTGCAGGGTGATTTTGCCGTAAGTTGTTGTCAGCAACACTTTCATTGATGTTTCTCCGCAGGGGTGGGCCCGTCAACTAACGCCTATTTGCGCGCAGAAGAGCCCTGAGTCTTTGACTGTTGGGGGGGCTACAGTACACTAGCGCACCTTCATTTTCACTGTACCCATTTACCGTATCTCTATCCGGACTGGCCAAGGCAATGAGCGAAACGAAAGCGCCAAGCAATTTTATCAGACAGATCATCGACCGTGACCTTGCAGAAGGTAAAAATGACGGCAAAGTAGTGACCCGTTTTCCACCGGAGCCCAATGGTTATCTGCACATTGGTCATGCTAAATCTATCTGTCTTAACTTTGGTATCGCGGAAAGCTATGGCGGCAGCTGTAATTTGCGCTTTGACGATACTAACCCGGAGAAAGAAGAGGACGAGTACATCCAGTCCATCAAACAGGATGTACAGTGGCTGGGTTATCAGTGGAGCGGACAAGAGCGCTTTGCCAGTAACTACTTTGATCAGCTTTATGATCTGGCGGTGGGCCTGATCCAAAAAGGGCTAGCGTACGTGGATAGCTTAAGTCCGTCAGAAATTGCTGAATACCGCGGTAATTTTACCACTCCAGGCAAACCGAGCCCCTATCGTGAGCGTTCGGTGGAGGAGAATTTGACGTTGTTCGAGCAGATGCGCGACAACAAACTAGAGGAGGGGGAGGCCGTACTGCGTGCGAAAATTGATATGCAGAGCCCGAATATCAGCCTGCGTGACCCAATCCTTTACCGTATTCGCAAAAAGACCCACCACCAGACCGGTGATAAGTGGGTGATCTATCCTATGTATGATTTCACGCATCCGTTGTCTGATGCTATCGAAGGCATTACGCATAGTCTATGCACCCTGGAGTTTGAGGATCACCGCCCCTTTTATGATTGGGTGGTGGAAAATACGTCAGTGACGACCACTCCGCGTCAGTACGAATTTGCCCGCCTGAATTTGAATTACACGCTAACGAGCAAGCGCAAACTCAAGCAATTGGTGGACGAAGGGTATGTAAACGGCTGGAATGACCCGCGCATGCCGACCATCTCTGGGCTGCGACGCCGTGGCTATACGCCAACCTCCATTCGAACTTTCTGTGAATCTGTTGGCGTTAGTCGTGCGGATTCTGTGGTTGATATGGCCATGCTTGAAGCGGCGATTCGAGATGACCTTAACCAGCACGCTCCTCGAGCTATGTGTGTGATGAACCCGTTGAAACTGGTAATCGAGAATTGGGATGAGGGCAAGGAGGACGTTCTGGTGGCTCCGGTGCACCCTCAGAATGAGGCCAGAGGTACCCGGCAGGTACCGATGACGCGTGAGTTGTATATTGATCGCGAAGACTTCCGAGAGGAGGCTAATAAGAAATTCAAACGTTTGGTGTTGGGCGATCGTGTGCGTTTGCGTTACGGCTATGTTGTTCGGGCCACCGATGTTGTGCGTGACGATCAAGGTGAAATCGTGGAGGTGCGTTGCACCTATGATCCTGACACCTTAGGCAAAAACCCCGAGAACGCAGAGGGGCAGGGGAAAATGCGTGGCGTCATTCACTGGGTGAGTGCGGATAAAGCGTTGCCTTGCGAAGTGCGTTTGTACGATCGCCTATTCAGTGTCGCCAACCCCAACAAGGAATTAGAAGAAGGGCAGACTTTTCTGTCACACATCAACCCAGACTCTCTGACCATTCTGGAGAACTGTTTAGTAGAACCGGGGCTTCGTGGTGCCTTGGCTGAGACTCGTTATCAATTTGAACGGGAGGGGTATTTTTGTGTGGATCAGGACAGTACCGAGAACCGGTTAGTATTCAATCAGACGGTGGGGTTGCGCGAATCTTGGCCTAAGGAAGCCTGAGTTCGGGTGAGGGGCCGCTTTTGAGAAAACCGTACCTAAAAGGGGTGCGGTTTTTTTATGTCCACTCCCCAACGGGATAAATTGCGTACAATGAAAGTGTGGGAGTGTTGGCTTGGCGAGAGGGGGGGCGAACAAGAGAATGCAGAGAGAGAAGGGGGGCGCTGTTGGGCCCCCATTGCGCTTAGCCGAAGGCTTTCTCGCCGGATTGCAGGGTCTGGAAAATCAGTGTGTTGATGGTCATGGGTCCAACACCTCCGGGGACGGGGGTGTAGGCGGCTACGCGATCAACCAGTGGTGCCAGCTCGATGTCTCCGCATCGTTCCGGGTGGAAGCCGGCGTCCACAACTACGGCTCCATCTTTTATCCAGTCTGCTTTGATGAATTCTGGCTTACCTACTGCGCCCACCACGATGTCCGCTTGCTTGACCAGCTCGGGCAGGTTTTGAGTACGACTGTGGCAAATAGTGACGGTGGCATTAGCTTCTAGCATCATCATGGCCATGGGCTTGCCCAAAATGGCACTGCGCCCCACAACCACCGCATGTTTACCTTCCAGTTCGACTTGATAGTGCTCTAGTAAGCGCATGATACCCTTAGGCGTTGCACAGCCATAGGCTGCTTCCCCCATGCTCATGCGACCAAAGCCGAGGCAGGTCACGCCGTCTACATCCTTCTCTAGGCTGATAGCGTCGAAACAAGCGCGTTCATCAATTTGAGCCGGCACTGGATGTTGAAGCAGAATACCATGCACATCCTGGTTGTTATTCAGCTCATCAATTTTGGCCAGTAACTGTGCGGTGGTGGTTTCTTCGCTCAGTTCGATGGCGACGGATTCCATTCCGACCCGCTGACAGGCGTTGCCTTTCATCTTTACATAGGTAGCAGATGCCGGGTCGGCACCCACCAGAATGGTGGCAAGAATCGGCGTGTGGCCGTTGGCCTTAGCTTTCAGGGCGTCGACACGCAGGCGCATCTCCTGTTCAAACTGTTGGGCCAAGGTTTTGCCATCAAGAATCTGGGCAGTCATGTGGGCGGTCTCTCTGAAATTGACAACAGTGGGGGGCTTAGTAAGGTTGCGACTATTATCGCAGCCTACTGGGGGTAGCCGTGGACGGCGCGATTCTCGCATGTGGAGGCCTTGCGCGCAAAAGTTGTCTAAAATCTGAGCGTTAGAGATTTTTTGTATCAAATACCGTTGACGCTCATGGGGGTGCCGAGTATTATGCGCGCCTCGCTTTCGAGCTTAGTCACTGACGCAGCTTTAAGAGACGGGGTGTAGCGCAGCCTGGTAGCGCGCCTGCTTTGGGAGCAGGATGTCGGGGGTTCGAATCCCTCCACCCCGACCAGTTGGCTTGATGGCGAACCTGCAAGCGCCTGTAGCTCAACCGGATAGAGCAACGGCCTTCTAAGCCGTCGGTTGCAGGTTCGAGTCCTGCCAGGCGCGCCAGGCAGGTAGAAGAAAGCAAACAGTTTTATGGTGATTGTAGCTCAGTTGGTAGAGCTCCGGATTGTGATTCCGGCGGTCGTGGGTTCGAGCCCCATCAGTCACCCCATATAAAAAGCCTCCGGGATCGATCCCTGGAGGCTTTTTCGTATGGGCTTCAGTTGTTGCGCTACAGGCAGACTGTAGGCAGAGAAGCTCCCTTGAACTATAATCTTCGCCCTTCATTAGGCCGTCTTCGCGTTATTTCGGCGGCGGGCAGAGATATAAGTCTTTTTTAAAGAGGATGTTATGCAGGTTTCTGTTGAAACGACTTCAGGTCTTGAGCGCCGTGTGACGGTGGGTGTACCCGCAGAAAAAGTGGACGTGGCAGTAGAAGGCAAGCTACAGGAAGCCCAGAAAACAATCCGTCTGGACGGCTTCCGTCCAGGTAAAGTGCCCATGCGTGAAGTAAAGCGTCGCTTTGGCGGGGCTGTGCGTAACGAAGTGCTGGCTGACGTCATGCGCGAAGCTTTCATTGAAGCAGTTGAGCAGGAAAAACTGCAGCCAGCAGGCATGCCGGGCTTTGAGGCTACCACTAACGAAGCGGGCAAGGATCTAGAATTTGTTGCCACCTTCGAGGTTTATCCGCAAGTCGAGCTGGCAGCGTTCGATAGCATTGAGGTTGAGAAGCCCCAGTCTGAAGTTACCGATGCTGATGTGGATACTATGATCGAAACGCTGCGTCAGCAGCGCGCTGAGTTTGCTGATGTAGATCGCGCCAGTGAGATCGGCGACCGCGTTAATATTGATTTTAAAGGCCTGAAGGACGGCGAAGCCTTTGAGGGTGGCACCGCTGAAGGCCAGAACCTTGAGCTGGGCTCTGGCCAGATGATTCCGGGTTTCGAGGATGGCATCGTCGGTATGAAAGCCGGTGAAGAAAAAGACATCGATGTGACCTTCCCGGAAGATTACCAGTCCGAAGACCTTAAAGGTCAGGCAGTTGTGTTCCATATCAAGGTCAACAAAGTAGAAGGTAAGGCTTTGCCGGAAGTGGACGCTGAGTTCATGAAAGGATTTGGCGTTGACGACGGCGACGAAACCAAGTTTAAGGCTGAAGTGCGCAAAAATATGGAGCGTGAGCTCAAAAACGCTATCACTAGCAAGGTGAAAGAGCAGGCAATGGACGGGTTGGTCAACTTGCACGAGTTTGACCTGCCGGGTGCTCTGGTAACCCAGGAAATTCAGCGCATGCGTCAACAGATGATGCAGCAGTTCGGTGGTGGTCAGCAGTTCGACCCCTCCATCCTGCCGGATGATCTATTTAAAGAGCAAGCTGAGCGCTCCGTGCGTTTGGGGCTGGTTGTTCGTGCCATTCTCGACAAAAACGAAATCAAGGCCGATGCCGATAAGGTAAAAGCTCGGGTTGAAGAAATTTCCGAGCAGTACGAAAAGCCTGAAGAAGTGGTGAGCTGGGTATACAGCAATCCTCAGCAGTTGCAGCAGATTGAAGGCGCTATTCTTGAAGAGCAGGTTGTTGATCTTGTGCTGGAAAGCGCAAAGGTTGAAGAGAAAACCATGCCCTACCAGGATGCAGTGAAGCCCCGCGAGCAAGCGGAAGGCTAACGGAAGCTCCTCTGTTGGACCTTCGAAACGGGGCCTTTGGGCCTCGTTTTGCGTTATTTATGCACAATTTGCGCAAGAATTGCGCACTTGAACCTTTCTCCTGCCCGCTTTTATAGACGCCCCCTTTGGTACCGTCATAAGATGTTTGGACACCTACTTGCGGTGGCTGCCTTGCATTATGGCCTTTAACCCCCCAAGACAGCCCAAGTACATGCCGGTTGTTGACCGCCGACATCAATAAACAGTTGAGAGTGTCCACGGACAATCAACGAGAAGGATAGCGCTACATGATCGACTTCAGCCGTATTAACTCGCTTACCCCGGAAATGAGTCAGCTCATCAAAGATCCAACTAACCTGGGTTTGGTACCGGTGGTGATCGAGCAGACTGCCCGTGGAGAGCGTTCTTTTGATATTTACTCCCGCCTTTTAAAGGAGCGAGTGATCTTCATGATCGGTCAGGTGGAAGACCATATGGCCAACCTGATTGTGGCGCAGATGCTATTTCTAGAATCTGAGAACCCGGACAAAGATATCCATCTGTATATCAATAGCCCAGGGGGTTCGGTAACAGCAGGGATGTCCATCTACGACACCATGCAGTTCATAAAGCCGGATGTATCCACTATGTGTATTGGCCAGGCGGCCAGCATGGGCGCTTTTCTGCTTACCGCGGGTGCTGCTGGCAAGCGTTTTGCGCTACCCAATGCCCGGGTGATGATTCATCAACCGCTGGGTGGTTTTCAGGGTCAGGCGTCAGATATCGAGATCCACGCCAAGGAAATCCTAAAAATCAAAGGCCAATTAAACAGTTTGCTGGCGCATCACACCGGCCAGCCAATTGAACAGCTGGAAAAAGATACTGACCGCGATAACTTTATGAGTGCCGACGAAGCAAAAGAATACGGCATCATTGACGCGGTATTGAGCCAGCGCCCTGTTTAATAGGCTTGTTGGTACAAGAACAGTTCTAACGGTGCGGTATAGCAGCTCGGTGGGCTTGAAAAACAGCGGGCGACACGGCATCTTCAAAGCAAATACACAGGTTTAGAGGCAATTCGATGACCGATTCCACTGGCAAGGGCGACGACGGCAAGTTGCTGTATTGCTCATTCTGCGGCAAAAGCCAGCATGAGGTACGCAAGCTAATTGCGGGGCCCTCGGTCTTTATTTGCGATGAATGCGTGGATCTGTGTAACGACATTATCCGCGAGGAAGTGCAGGAAGACACCAGCGAGACTGATGGCGAACGCCTGCCTAAGCCCAATGAAATTAAAGATACCCTCGACGAGTACGTGATTGGCCAAGAAAGGGCCAAGAAGGTGTTGGCCGTGGCGGTTTACAACCACTACAAGCGCCTGCGCAGTGGTGGCAAAGGCCGTGATGAAGTTGAGTTGGGTAAGAGTAATATTTTGCTTATTGGTCCTACCGGTAGTGGTAAGACCCTGTTGGCAGAAACGTTGGCCCGCATGTTGAACGTGCCCTTTACCATTGCTGATGCCACCACCCTTACCGAAGCCGGTTATGTCGGTGAGGACGTGGAAAATATTATTCAAAAATTGCTACAGAAATGTGATTACGATGTGGACAAGGCTCAGCGCGGCATCGTTTATATCGATGAAATCGATAAGATTTCTCGCAAATCGGACAATCCCTCTATTACCCGTGATGTGAGTGGGGAGGGTGTTCAGCAAGCGCTGTTGAAGTTAATTGAAGGCACTGTAGCCTCAGTGCCACCTCAGGGTGGGCGCAAACATCCTCAGCAAGAGTTTCTGCAAGTAGACACCTCGAACATGCTATTTATCTGTGGCGGAGCCTTCGCGGGCCTGGACAAGGTGATCCGCGAGCGCTCTGAAAAGGGGGGGATTGGTTTCTCCGCTGAGGTGAAGAGCAAAGATAATACGCGCAATCTGGGTGAGCTATTGGTCGATGTTGAACCAGAGGATCTGGTCAAGTACGGCCTGATTCCAGAGTTTATTGGTCGCCTACCCGTTATCGCTACTCTGGAAGAGCTTAGCGAGGATGCACTAATTCAGATCCTCACAGAGCCGCGCAATGCATTGACCAAGCAGTATGCTCGCCTGTTCGAGATGGAAGGGGTGGAGCTGGACTTTCGCGAAGATGCATTAAAAGCGATTGCCAACAAGGCGATGGTGCGCAAAACGGGTGCCAGGGGCTTGCGTTCAATTCTGGAAAGCGTGCTGCTCGATACCATGTATCAGGTGCCATCCATGGAGAGCGTTGCCAAGGTAGTTATTGATAGCCCTACTATCAAAGGCGAATCTGAGCCCTTGTTGATTTACGAAAACAACGAGCAGTCTTCCAAGGTCGCGCCGGATTGAGATCTGGACAGAGTCCGGATCCGTCCTTGTGCAACCTAAGTCATAGAGGCAATACGTGCTGAAAGATATTCCGCTTTTACCGCTGCGTGATGTAGTAGTGTACCCGCACATGGTTATTCCGCTGTTTGTTGGCAGGGAAAAATCCATTGCGGCTCTCGAAGCTGCGATGGCCGCCGATAAGCAGATTATGCTGGTAGCCCAGCGTAATGCTTCCGATGACGATCCATCTGTGGATGACGTTTACCGGGTGGGCACTATTTCCACCATTCTTCAGTTGCTTAAATTGCCCGACGGGACGGTTAAGGTTTTGGTTGAAGGCGGTCAACGTGCGCATTTGGCCAAGGCCGAATTTGGCGACAATGGCGCAGTTGCGGATGTCCGCGAACTGGAAGAAGGATTGCCTGAAGAGAGCGAACAGGATGCGCTATCTCGTTCTTTGCAAGGTCAGTTTGAAGACTATGTGAAACTGTCAAAGAAAGTGGCTCCAGAGGTTACCGGCTCCGTTTCTTCTATTGATGAAGTTAGTCGCTTGGCCGATACCATTGCCGCCCATTTACAGCTCAAGCTTGAAGAAAAGCAAGATGTGTTGGAAATGGTAGACGTGCGAGAGCGCGTGGAGCATTTGATTGCGCTGATGGAATCAGACATCGATGTGCTGAAAGTAGAAAAGCGCATTCGTGGCCGCGTAAAGAAGCAGATGGAGAAAAGCCAGCGCGAGTACTATCTGAACGAACAGATGAAAGCCATCCAGAAAGAGTTAGGCGATCTGGAAGACGGTGGTAACGACCTAGACGATTTGGAAAAGAAAATTGACAGTGCGGGCATGCCTAAAGAAGCCCATGACAAGGCACTGGCTGAACTGAATAAACTTAAGATGATGTCACCCATGTCAGCGGAAGCCACGGTGGTACGCGGATACCTTGACTGGATGACGTCGGTGCCATGGAAAAAGCGCAGCCGAGTTCGTCACGATCTTAAATATGCGAAAGAGGTTTTGGACCGGGATCATTACGGTTTAGAAGATGTTAAAGACCGCGTGCTGGAATTTCTTGCAGTCCAAAGTCGGGTAGGCAAAGTGAAAGGGCCGGTGTTGTGTTTGGTCGGCCCGCCGGGTGTCGGCAAGACTTCGTTAGGACAATCCATTGCCAGTGCAACCAACCGAAAGTTTGTGCGCATGGCTCTGGGTGGCGTTCGAGATGAAGCTGAAATTCGTGGCCATCGCCGTACTTATATTGGCTCCCTACCTGGTAAGGTAATTCAGAAAATTTCTAAAGTGGGAGTGCGTAACCCGCTGTTTCTATTTGATGAAATAGACAAGATGGGCATGGATAGTCGTGGCGATCCAGCATCTGCTTTGTTGGAAGTGCTCGATCCAGAGCAGAATGATACGTTCAGCGATCATTACTTGGAAGTGGATTACAATCTGTCTGAAACGTTGTTTATCTGTACTTCTAATTCCATGAATATTCCAGCGCCACTGCTGGATCGCATGGAGGTGATTCGCCTTCCTGGTTACACAGAGGAAGAAAAGATCAATATTGCTTCGCAGTATCTGATTCCCAAGCAAATCAAAAACAACGGTTTGAAAAAAGGTGAGCTGCTTTTTGATGAAGCCGTGTTACGGTACATCGTGCGTCATTACAGCCGTGAAGCGGGTGTGCGTGGTCTCGAACGTGAGATCAGCAAGATCTGCCGCAAAGTAGTGAAGGAACATTTGCTAAGCGGCGAGGCCAAAACAGTCACCATGACCGAAGAGCTGCTTGAGCATTATCTTGGTGTGCGTAAGTTCAGTTTTGGTCGTGCTGAAGAGCAAGATCAGATCGGGCAGGTAACGGGACTGGCTTGGACATCCGTTGGTGGAGAGCTGCTCACTATTGAAAGCGTTTCTACACCGGGTAAAGGACGTGTGATTTCTACAGGCTCCCTTGGTGATGTGATGCAGGAATCTATTCAAGCTGCATGGACAGTGGTTAAAAGCCGCGCAAGCACCTTGGGTATTCGGCGCCGAGCCTTGGATCGTAACGATCTGCACATGCATGTCCCCGAAGGGGCAACGCCGAAAGACGGCCCCAGTGCGGGTGTGGGTATGTGCACGGCCATGGTGTCTGTGCTTACGGGCATTCCGGTACGTGCTGATGTGGCGATGACCGGTGAGATTACTCTGCGTGGGCAGGTGCTACCAATTGGTGGCCTCAAAGAGAAATTACTTGCTGCCCATCGTGGTGGAATTAAGACAGTATTGATTCCAGATGAGAATGAGCGGGACCTCAAAGAGATCCCCGATAATATCAAGGCGTCCTTGGATATTCGACCAGTAAAATGGATTGACCAGGTACTTGATGTGGCTCTAAGTCGTCAACCAAGCCCGCTTTCTGAAGCGGAATTGGAAGAAGATTTGGCGTTAGCAGATGAGAAAAACCAGGAAGGTAACAAGCGTCCTAGTACTCATTAATAGATCACTTTTGAACATTTTAAATAGTTGATCTGCAAGGTATTTTCAATACGTTTAACTTGGGTGAGATCGTACTTTTCCTTTCTTGACGCCCCTAGTACCCGTTGGTATAAAGGCGGCCTTGCATAAGGAGAGTGCATCCGCCTCGACCATAAAACCGGAAAATAGAGAAAGGGGAACTTTGTGAATAAATCAGAGTTGATTGATGCGATTGCCGCTAGCGCGGATATTTCCAAAGCCGACGCTGGTCGCGCTCTGGATTCTACTTTGGAAGCGGTAACTGGTGCCCTGAAAAATGGTGACAGCGTTTCTCTAGTAGGTTTTGGTACTTTTGCTGTTAAGCGTCGTGAAGCTCGCGATGGTCGTAACCCGCAAACAGGTCAGACTATCAAAATAGCTGCTGCCAACGTGCCGGGCTTCAAAGCGGGTAAAGCGCTGAAAGATGCGGTGAACTAAACTGTTTGCAGGAGCGGTAGTTCAGCTGGTTAGAATACCGGCCTGTCACGCCGGGGGTCGCGGGTTCGAGTCCCGTCCGCTCCGCCAGTTTGAGAAAGCGTACTCGTAGCGAGTACGCTTTTTTGCATTATAAGGGAACCCGCAGCGACTTGTCGGTTCTGAATAACAAGGTCCAATTACAGAATATCCTTACGGAGTAATTTCATGCAGGAGTTCAGACGGTTTGTCCGCGGTCCCGTGGGCAAGGTCCTGCTTGCCGCTATCATTCTTCCTTTCGTGATTTCCGGCTTTTATGGCTATTTTGTCGGAGGAAGTACTGGCGATGTGGTAGCTGAAGTTGAAGGTAGTAAGATCACTCGTGGCGTAGTCAATCAACGGGTTGAGCGGGTTCGTAACATGCTTCGCGAGCAGAGCCCGAACATGAACCCCGCCTTGCTAGATTCCTTTGTGCGTCCGGAAATGGTGTTGGATGGAATTGTTAACGAGCAATTGATCCTTTCAGCGGCTGAGCAATCAAATATGGTGTTCAGTGAAAAACAGGTTGCCGCCGATATTTACAAAGTGCCGTTATTTCAAGTAGACGGAAAGTTTTCTGAACAACGATTTGAACGTGAGCTGCGCGCCCGTGGCATGAATCCACAAACCTATGTTCAAGGCCTACGTCAGGACATGCTTAAAGAGCAGTTCCGTGCCGGTTTTATGCAGACGGATTTTTCGCTGCCCTTAGAATTGAACGAGCAGCGTCGTTTGGGTGAACAGTCACGGGACATTCGCTATGTACAATTGGATATCGATTCTCTGCGCAAGCAATTCACCGTATCGGATGAAGACGTCAAAGCGTTTTACGACGACAATCAGGGTGAGTTCATGCGTCCTGAAGAATTCAAGGTTTCCTACGTTGAATTGTCCGCTGATAAGTACACAGATCAGGTCAGCGTGACTGACGAAGAGGTGGAGGCGGAATACGACGTTCGCAAATCCATTATGGAAGAAGCGGGCGCCGGTGACGCACGGCGTCATGTGTCGCATATCCTCATCGAATTGAATGATGATCGTGATCTAGATCAGGCAAAGGCCCGTGCCCGTGAAGCGGCTAAAGCCATTGCAGATGGTGCTTCTTTTGCGGACGTCGCTGCCCAATATTCCGATGATTTAGGCAGTGCCCAATCCGGTGGTGAGCTGGGCGTGGTATCTAAAGGAGCCTTGCCTGAAGAAATGGAAACAGCGATTGCAGAGTTGTCGCCTGGAACCGTTTCTGCTCCGGTGGTTACTGATGCAGGTGTGCACCTTATATTCGTAACGCAAGAAGACACTGCGACAGCGTTGCCGTCATTAGCCGATCTGTCTGATCAGATCCGTGCTGATTTGACTAAAGCCCGAGCAGAATCGTTGCTGAACGAGGATGTGTCCAAGCTTGAAGAGCTTCTTTATGAGCATCCAGACCTACAGAGTCCAGCTGAGCAAGTAGGTGTTTCCGTGGTGACGACTGATTGGATTGATCTTGCTGCTGCAAATGCACCGTTATCGTTGCCGCAAGTGCAACAGGCTCTTAATTCAGAGCAGGTTCGTCAGCAAGGCCATAACAGTGATTTAATTGAAGTGGATTCCACGCATTATATCGCTGTGCGTATTGCTGAAGATAAGCCTGCTGAGCCGATGCCCCTTGACGAGGTTTCTTTTGCCATTCGCGAGCGGTTGAAAGGTGAGCTAGCGATGGACAAAGTACAGCAACTGGCAAAAATGGCTGAGAAAACGATCGAGGAAGGTGGCAACCTGGAATCAGTGGCTACATTGTTTGATGTGGAAATCGCCGAACAGGAAGGCTTGCAACGTGGCGGCGCCGAACCCGCGATGGAAGTGGTAAATGGTGCCTTTAGTGCTCCTCGCGCTGCAGAAGGTGACGCTTCACCAGTCTCGATTACTCGTTTGGGCAATGGTTCAGTTGTTGCCTATCAGGTAACCAGTGTCGCAGACGGTAATGCTGAGCCGCTGAGTGCTGCCCAACAGCAGGCAGCTCTTATAGAGCTTGGCAACGTCGAAGGCCAACGAAACTTCCGTCAGGTGGTTGCTTTACTCCGTGATGAAGGTGATGTGGAACTGTATCCGTCTCGATTGAGTGCCAACCAGGGCGAATAATACTCTGAAAGTTCCGCCCACAAAAAAGCCCACCTAAGCGGTGGGCTTTTTTGTGGGCGTTAATAAGTAAGAAAGACGTTCTTAAAGCTCCAGTTCAAACGGCATAGACACAGTGCTCGCACCAGCATCAACGTAGGTGATTTCGCCGGTGATGCCGGAGGCCAAGTCTGAGCATAGGAAGGCAGCAGTATTGCCCACTTCCTCAATGGTTACGTTGCGGCGTAATGGTGCTTTGGCCGCATTGTAATCCAGCATGCTACGAAATTTCTTAATGCCGGAGGCTGCAAGGGTACGGATAGGGCCGGCAGAGATGCCGTTTACCCGCACACCGTCTGGTCCCATGCTGGCGGCCAGGTAACGCACTGAGGCTTCCAGGCTGGCTTTGGCCATGCCCATCACGTTGTAGTTCGGTACAGACTGGCGCGCAGCATGGTAGGTAAGGGTGAGCAGGGCGCCATTACGGCCAGCCAACATGCTTTTTCCGGCCTTGGCCAGCGCTACGAAGCTATAGCTGGAAATGTCATGGGCAATCTGAAAACCCTCGCGGGTGGCTACATCGACAAAGTTACCATCCAGTTCGTTAGCGGGGGCGAAACCGACGGCGTGCACAATGCCGTCGAGGCCATCCCATTGTTTGCCGAGTTCAGAGAAAACGGCATCAATAGCCTCGTCGCTGGTGACATCACAGGGGAAACACAGGGCTTCACTGCTGCCATAGCGCTCTGCGGCTTTGAGTACGCGGCTTTTCAGCTTGTCATTCTGATAGGTGAAAGCTAAGTCAGCACCTTCGCGGTGCATGGCTTCAGCAATTCCGGTGGCAATGGAGCGGTCGCTGGCGACTCCGACAATCAGGTAACGTTTGCCTGCAAGAAATCCCATGTTCATCCTCGATATACTTTTGAGTCGAAAGTTGAAAGTTGAAAGTTAATAAGCACGATCTGGCTTGCTTGCTATCGGCATAAACCATTCCCGAGCCTGGAAGTAAACAGCTCTACTACCGCAAGGTTTACGATGAAGGTAGTCCAGATTGCCGCTAATGTGATCTGCGCTTTTAACTTTCAACTTTGAACTTGTCACTAATTATAGGCAATTAGTCCGGTTATTACGCCCGATCGAGGGCGATCAAAGTGCAACCGTCTGTTTCCTGCTGTTGGCAAAGGCCGCATCGATCAGCGTCTGGGTGTACGGTTGCTGTGGGTTTTCAAAAATGGCCTCAGTATCGCCCTGTTCCACGGTTTTGCCGTCTTTCATCACCAACACACGGTGACAAATAGCACGGATAACTTTCAGATCATGGCTGATAAACAGATAGCTGAGTCCCCGTCGCTGTTGTAGTGCCTTCAGCAATTCCAGTATCTGGTGCTGAACACTGCGATCCAGCGCTGAGGTGGGTTCGTCCAGCACCAGTAATGCAGGCTCCATGATGAGCGCACGGGCAATGGCAATGCGCTGGCGTTGCCCGCCAGAAAACTCATGGGGGTAACGGTGACGAACGGTAATGGGCAACCCGACCTCCTCGAGAATGCGACCGACACGATTTTCCCGCTCTGTACTCGTCAGCTCTGGAGCGTGAACCGCCAAGCCTTCGGCGAAGATTTGGCCTACGGTCATGCGCGGGTTGAGGCTGCCATAGGGGTCCTGGAATACCACTTGAAAACGGCTGCGCCATTGCCGTAACCCTGTGCGAGAGAGGGCGCGAATATCAGTGCCATCCATGTCAATGTCACCGTCACTCTTGATCAAGCGCAGTAAAGCCAGGGCGAGGGTCGATTTACCGGACCCCGATTCGCCAACGATACCCAGGGTTTCCCCCTTGCGCAGGGTGAGATTGATGTGGTCTACCGCGTGCAGCAGGCTTGGTGGCGTGAATAGAGACTGGCGCTTGCCCTTGAAAGTGACGGCCATGTTGGTGGCGCTCAGCAGCACGGGGGTGCCATCGGGCAATGGCTTGGCGCGCCCCTGTGGCTCCGCCTCGATAAGGTGACGAGTATAATCTTGCGTTGGTTGGCTTAATACCGTCTCGGTGGGGCCAGACTCCACACGCTTGCCGTTATGCATGACCACAATGTCTTCGGCAAAACGGCTGACGACACCCAAGTCGTGGCTGATCAATAGTATGGAAAGATTCAATTCTTTCTGTAAGCGTTTGATCAGATCGAGAATGGTTTCTTGTACCGTTACATCCAGGGCGGTGGTTGGCTCATCGGCGATGAGTATCTGAGGTTCATTAGCCAGTGCCATGGCGATCATGACCCTTTGCCGCTGGCCGCCGCTAAGTTGGTGCGGATAGCGGCTCAGCATATCGGCTGTGGCGGGTAGCTCGACCTGTTCCAACAGCGTCAGGCAGCGCTCGCGGGCCCGCTGCTTGCTCATGCCCTGATGGACGAACAGACTTTCGCTGATTTGTTTCTCTACCGTATGTAAGGGATTGAGGGCGGTCAGCGGTTCCTGGAAAATCATGCCGATACGGCCACCACGCAGTTTACGTTTCTGTTCGCGGTTGAGTGACTGTAGATCGGTGCCATCCAGCTGCAGGCTTTCTGCCTGCCACTGTGCGTTTTCCGGCAGCAGATCCATCACCGACAGGGCAGTGAGGGATTTTCCGGAACCAGACTCGCCCACCAGCGCCAGCATACGGCCGGGATGGAGTTCCAGCGACATGTCATCAACGGCAAGCTGACCGGCGAAACGAATACTCAGCCCTTCGATGCGTAACAGACTCATTGCAGAAACTTCCTTGTGTCGAACGCATCGCGAATGGCTTCACCGATAAATACCAGCAAAGTCAGCATCAACGTGAGAGTGGCGAAGACGCTGATGCCTAACCAGGGAGCATGCAGGTTGGCTTTTCCCTGGCCGACCAGTCGGCCCAGCGAAGGTGCATCTGGCGGCATGCCGAAGCCGATGAAATCAAGAGAGGTGAGGGTGACCACTGCGCTGTTGAGAATAAACGGCAGGAAAGTAATAGTGGCGACCATGGCATTGGGCAGCATATGCCGGAACATGATGACCGGAGTGCGAACGCCCATGGCGTGGGCGGCACGGACATAGTCCATGTTCCGACAACGTAGAAATTCTGCCCGCACCAGATCCACCAGAGCCATCCAGGAAAATAGCAGCAGGATCACCAGCAGTGTCCAGAAACTGGGTACCACAAAGCTGGAAATGATGATGATCAGATACAGCGTGGGCATGCTCGACCAGATTTCCAGAAAACGCTGGCCGGCCAGATCCAGCCAGCCGCCATAGTAGCCTTGAATTGCCCCGACAATAATGCCGACGATGCTGGAAAGGATGGTCAATACCAACCCAAATAGGACAGAAATACGAAAGCCGTAAATCAAGCCTGCCAATACATCACGGCCTTGATCATCTGTGCCGAGCCAGTTTTCGGCTGATGGTGGGGCCGGTGCTGGCACCGCCAGATCATAATTGATGGTGTTATAGCTGTAGCGAACCGGTGGCCACAGCATCCAGCCCTTATCGTTAATCAGTTCTTTGACGACTGGGTCGCGATAATTGGTTTCCGATTCGAAAAAACCGCCAAAGGTGGTTTCCGGATAGGTATTGAAGACGGGAACGTAGAATTCGTTATCGTAGCTGACCAGTAGCGGCTTTTCGTTGGCAATCAGCTCGGCACCGAGGCTGATGACAAACAGGGTGACAAAAATCCATAGCGCCCAATAGCCGCGTTTGTTTGAACGAAACGCCTGCCACTGGCGTTGCCAGACCGGGTTGCGCGTGAGCGGGTTGCTAAAGGCCATTAGCTCTGCCTCCGCTCAAAATCAATGCGCGGGTCCACCCACATGTAGGTCAGGTCGCTGACCAATTTCAGCAATAAGCCAATCAGTGTGAAGATAAACAGGGTGCCAAACACCACCGGGTAGTCCCGGTTAATCACTGACTCGAAGCCGAGCAGGCCAAGGCCGTCGAGGGAAAAAATAAACTCGATAAGCAGTACCCCGGTGAAAAACATGCCCACAAAGGCCGCGGGGAAGCCGGCGATAATGATCAACATGGCGTTGCGAAAAACATGGCCGTACAACACCTGTTTTTCGCTTAGCCCTTTGGCTCGAGCGGTTTGCACGTACTGTTTGCGAATTTCATCCATGAAAGAATTTTTCGTCAGCATGGTCAGGGTGGCAAAACTGCCAGCGACGATCGCGAGGGTAGGTAAGGTGATATGCCACAGATAATCAGTCACTTTGCCAAACAGACTCAGTTGCTCAAAATTATCCGAGGTGAGGCCCCGCAGGGGGAACCATTCAAAGTAAGAACCGCCGGCAAACAGCACGATCAACAGGATACCAAGCAGGAAACTGGGAATGGCAAAACCGATGACAATGGCGGTGCTGCTCCAGATATCAAAACGTGATCCGTCTTTCACGGCTTTGCGAATGCCCAGGGGAATGGAAACCATATAGGCAATCAGGGTGCTCCACAGCCCCAGTGACAGCGATACCGGGATGCGCTCGACGATAAGTTCGGTTACTGAACGGTCACGGTAGTAGGATTCGCCGAAATCGAAGCTCAGGTAGCTTTTCACCATCAGCCAAAAACGTTCCGGCGCCGGTTTATCAAAGCCATAGAGTTTTTGAATTCGTTCTACCAGTTCCGGCGGAAGGCCTTTGGAACCTCGGTAGTCGCCACCACTACTGAGTGTATCCACGCTGCCACCCGCAAAACTGCCGCCAGCGCCCCCGCCAATGCCCTGCAATTCCGCCAGGGTTTTTTCCACTGGGCCACCGGGGGCTGCCTGCACCACCACAAAGTTCAGTAATAGAATGCCGAACAGGGTGGGGATGATGAGCAGCAAACGTTTGGCAATATAAAGTCGCATCATTGCGCGTTGCTATCCCACCAGGTGTCGATGGCACCATCAATGCCAACGTATTCAGGCAAGGGTGGGTGTTTCAGGCGGCTGCGATAAGATAGGCGATGGTGGTCCGCATACCAATTTGGGATCACATAGAAATTCCATTGCAGTACCCGATCCAGGGCACGGCTGGCGATAACCAACTGGTCGCGCGTGGTGGCGGTGACAATGGCATTAACCAATGTGTCCACGGCTGGATTCTGGATACCGATGATGTTGCGGCTGCTGGGGTCTTTGGCGGCTTTGCTGCCCCAATACTCCAGTTGCTCATTGCCCGGGGAGGAAGATTGGGCAAAGGAGCTGACCACCATGTCGAAGTTGAAGTTACGAATGCGCTCTACGTATTGGCTAGTGTCTACCTTGACTACCTGTGCATCAATGCCCAGTGCTTTCAGATTGCGAGCAAACGGCAGAAGAATGCGTTCAAATGCGGGCTGATGTAGCATTATCTGGAAGCTTACTGGCGCGCCGTTTGGGGTGTGCAATTGACCGTCGCTGATTTGGTAGCCTGCTTTTTTCAACAACGTTTGGGCTCGCGCCAGATTGGCTCGTGGGCGGCCGCTGCCATCACTTTTCGGCGGTTGGTAGCTTTCCGTGAAAACACGCTCGGGAATCTCGTCGCGTAGCGGTTCAAGTAGTTTCAATTCCGCTTCGGAGGGTAGGCCGGTGGCGGCCATATCAGAGTTCTGGAAATAACTGCGCGTGCGGTTGTACTGGCCATAAAACAAGTTGGCATTGGACCATTCGAAATCCAGTGCGTAGGTCATGGCCTCACGCAGAGCAATATCCTGAAATAGCGGATTGCGCAGGTTATAGACGATCCCCTGCATTCCTGCCGGGTTTGAGTGGGGAACCTCTTCCTTAACCAGCTGGCCCTCGTCAAAGGCTTTGCCCTTGTAGCTGGTGGCCCAGTTCTTTGAGCTGATCTCGAAGCGCCAATCATAATCGCCACGCTTGAATGCTTGCAGGGCAACGGTGTCATCCAGGAAATAATCGAAAGAAATCGTATCGAAGTTATTGCGGCCGCGGATGATGGGCAGGTCTTTGGCCCAGTAATCCTGGCGGCGTTGGTAGGTGATTTTTTTTCCAGTATCCACTTTACTGACGGCATAGGGGCCGGAGCCAATCGGTTTTTCCAGGCCGGCATTGGTAAAATCACGGGTTTCCCATACGTGCTTGGGTAGAACCGGCAGTTGGCCAATGATTAGGGCCAGTTCACGGTTATCACCGGGTTTGAAGTGGAAAGTCACGGTGTGTGGGTCATCGGCGGTAACGTGGTCGACGCCACTGTAATAAAAACTGTAGAAGGGCGCGCCGTCATTGATCAGTGTGTTAAAGGTCCACACCACATCGCTGGCCTGCACCGGCTTGCCGTCGCTGAAGGCGGCTTTCGGGTTCAGATGAAAGCGTACCCAGCTACGGTCGCTGGGCCATTCGATGGTTTTGGCCAATAAGCCATACTGGGTAAAGGGTTCGTCCTCGGCGCGGGCGGTAAGGGTGTCATAGACAAGGGAGCCTATACCGGCGGCGGCGGTGCCTTTAGGCACAAAAGGGTTGAGGCTGTCGAACGTACCGATGACGTGACGGCGTAATATTCCGCCTTTGGGCGCCTCCGGATTCACATAATCCAGGTGCTGAAAATTTGCCGAATATTTTGGGGTGCCATGCATGGCCATGGCGTGGCTGCGGTGAATATCGGCATGTGCCAGGCCGGAAAGAGCGCACAAACCCACCAATAGCCCTCGCAGCAGGCTGCGGTTAACGGCCATAAAGACTCCTTGTTATTGTTTAAACCACCAAGTGTCCAGACCCAGCCCATAGGGAATTGGTTCCGGCGGGCGGGCAAACTTGTCCCACCAGGCAATACGATGGTCGTTGATATAGTAGTTCAAGACCCCGTACTGCTGGTAGCGCAACATACGATCCAGCGCCTGCAAGCTAAGTCGGTAATCGGTTTCATTGTCCGTGCTGAGTGCATGCTCGACAAGAAAGTCCACCACCGGATTACGGATGCCAGCCAAGTTCCGGCTGCCGACGACCTTGGCGCTGGCCGACGCAAAATAGTCTTTCAGTTCCGGCCCCGGGTACGCCTGAACGGGAAGTACAAAAAGCACTACATCGTAATCGAAGGTGTCCAGGCGCTGCTTGTAGGCGGCAGGATCAATTTCACGGTATTGGGCCTCAATGCCCAGCCGTTTCAGATTACGAAACCAGGGCGCAAGAATGCGGTATATGCCGGGGTTGTGATAGTTCAAGACAGTGAACTGTAGCGGGCGGCCTTCGGCGTTAACCAGGGTTTGCCCATCCAGTTTCCAGCCGCTTTCTTTCAGCAGTGCCAGGGCTTCGCGCATTCGATTACGAATCTGCCCGCTACCATCGTTAATCGGCGCGCTGATGTCGGCGGTGAAGTAATCATCAGGGAGCTGTTCGATGAAGGGGCTGAGCAGGGCTTTTTCCGCGTCAGAAGCGGGTGTTGTTGCGCTGTATACACTGTTGGGGAACCAGCTTTGTGTGCGCTTATAGGCGCCGCTGAACAGGTTCTTGTTGGACCATTGAAAATCGAACAGCAAGTTGGCAGCACGTCGGACATTAATATCATTGAAGGGTGCGCGCCGGGTGTTAAAGAAGAAGGCTTGTACTGGACGGGGAATACGATGAGGGACGTTAGCCCGTTTTACTTTGCCTTCTTTCAGCGCCGAGAATTTGTAAGCCGTGGCCCAGTGCTTGGAACTGTAATCATAATGGACATCGTAGCCACCGGCTTTAAACGCTTCGAAACCCACATCAGCATCGCGGTAGAACTCGAACTCTACGGTGTCGAAATTATAACGGCCACGATTCACCGGTAAATCTTTGGCCCAGTAATCTTTTACCCGGGTAAAGGTGACTTGCCGACCAGCCTTCACTTCAGTGACCTTGTAAGGCCCGCTAGACAGAGGTGGGGTCAGTGAGGCGCTGTCGAAATCATGCTGTTGCCAGTAGTGGCGGGGCAAAATGGGAATAGCTCCGGCTACTAAGGGCAAATCGCGACGGCCGCGATGAAAGGTAAATTTCACCGTTTGTGAATCGATCGCTTCAATGTTAGCAATGTCCGCAAGACGCAGAGCGAATTCCGGGTGGCCTTTCTCGCGCAGAATATTTACCGAGAACACCACATCGTCAGCCCGGATCGGGTGACCGTCATGGAACTGTGCTTCGTCACGAATATGGAAGATGCACCAGTTGCGATCCTCTGGATATTCCAGCCAGTCAGCAATCAAGCCGTAAGCTGCTCCAGCTTCATCGCCCAATGGATTATGGGGCTGGCTTCCCATCAACAGGCTGTCAGCAATTTCGGTGACCCCATACATTTGAATGCCTGGGGTGTCAGCAGGGCTTCGCCCTTTGAGAATGTAAGGGTTCAGGCTGTCGAAGGTCCCCTGGCCAAACAGGCGCAGGGTGCCACCTTTCGGAGCGCCGGGGTTAACGTAATTGAGATGCTGGAAATCGGCGGGGTACTTGAGACTGCCGAATGGATGGTAACCGTGGCTACGGGTAGGCTCGGCGTGGCATATCACGCCGAGCAGTAGGCCCAGAAAGGCAAAAGTAAGTTTAGTGCGTTTGGCGAATATCAACGTAGAGTGTCAGCCGTTGCCCAGGTTGTATGTATTGATTGCTGGCTACACTGTTGTTCCAGCTTTTTATGTCGTTGACCGATACATTAAAGCGGTCAGCAATGGCATACAAGGAATCGCCGTTACGAATCGCATAGCGGACTTTGCGTACCATATTAGGATTGCTGGCAGCAGGCACGCTAGCGGGGCTGCCTGCCAGGCTGCCTTTGGTCCATACCGCCAAGCTCTGGCCCACACGCAGGTTGTCTTTAGGGGCTATTCCATTCCATTTTGCTAGCTCTGGTACGCCGACTTTATGGCGACGGGCAATTTCCCATAGGGTCTCACCGGATTGAACCGTGTAGTCGATCCGTTGGCGTCCTTTAGGGCGTTTCGATTGTGTTTTGGCCAGCCGTGTTTCAGCGCTAAGGCTATCATTACTGTTGGTGGAGGCGGGGCCGGGAATTAACAGGGTGCGGCCAGCGATAATGGTGTTGTTCTTGAGGTGGTTGATATTGCGCAGTACCTGGGGGGTGGTGCGGTACTGGCGTGCAATAGCGCCCAGATTATCACCGGGGCGAATTTGGTAACGGCCCCACTGCATGCGCTGATCCTTGGGGAGGTGGACCAGCTTGTTCCTGAATCGTTCGGCCCGATTGACCGGGACGAGCAAGCGGAAGGGGCCGTCGGGTGAGGTGGCCCAACGGTTATAGGACGGATTTAGCAGGTAAAGCTCTTCCACGGAAATGTCTGCTAGCCGTGCGGCCTGCGCCAAATCAATCTGGCCGCCTGTGTTAACTGTAATGAAGTAGGGTTCGTTGGCGATCGGGTGTAGGGGCACATTATAGGTGTCCGGGTCTCCTATAATTTGTGCGATTGCGAGCAGCTTAGGCACATAGGCAGTGGTTTCGCGCGGCAGATTCAGGTTCCAGAAGTCGGTGGGTTTCCCTGCTTCTTCATTGTGTCGGATAGCCCGGGAAATGGTGCCGCCACCGGCATTGTAAGAGGCTAGTGCCAGCAGCCAGTCACCGTCGAAACGGCTGGAAAGTTTTTGTAAGTAATCCAACGCAGCGTTGGTGGACTTAAGAATGTCGCGGCGTTGGTCTTCCCACCAAGTGCGCTGCATGCCGAAATAATCGCCGGTGGAGGGAATGAATTGCCAAGGGCCCGCAGCACGGCCATGGGAATAGGCAAAGGGGTCGAAGGCACTTTCCACGATGGGTAGCAATGCCAACTCCAGTGGCATGTCACGAGCCTCAGCCTGTTCGATAATGTAGTGTAGGTAACGCTCAGAGCGCCTAGTGACACGAGTGAAGTATTGAGGATGGCGAGCGTACCATTCGCGCTGCACGCGAATGCGATCGTTTTCTATGTTCAGATCCAATCCGTAGCCGGCACGTAGTCGCGCCCATAGATCGTCATTATCTGTTGCCTGTATTGCCTGCTTATTTTTGTCGTCCACTGGGGCCGGTTCATCCATGCCGTTGCCCAATTTTAGGTCATCCACAGAGGGCTTAGCGGCCGGCATGGGAGGGAGATTTTCTAGGGAGTCATTGGTGGCACAGCCACCGAGAGCCCCCAAGCCAAATAAAAAGGCCAAAGGAATAATGTGTTTCATAATTATGAACAACGCTAAGAATTTGATGCATTCTGGCGTCGCAAAGACGATACGGCAAGGATGCGACGCTAAGCGTTATCCTTCCAGCGACGCAAGGCTGCAAAACACTGAATATCAGATTCTCCGCATCCGGGCTCATGGCGTTGACAGGACGCTTTCACCTCTTCGTTATCACTGCGTAAAAAGGGATTGGTGGCTTTCTCTTCGGCGAGGGTGGAAGGCAGCGTAATTTTACCTTTTTTACGCAGTTCGGTGACTGCTTGAAGGCGTGTTTGAACCGCTGAATCATTTGGGGTTACAGCGGCAGCGAATGTCAGGTTGGCCTGTGTGTATTCGTGAGCACAAAATACTAGAGTGGCTTCGGGCAGGGCAGCTAAGCGCTCAAGTGAATGGAACATCTGCGCTGCCGTTCCTTCGAATAGGCGGCCACAGCCCCCGGCAAATAGGGTGTCTCCGCTGAATAACCAACCGTGTGAGGCGTTAATGAAGGCGATGTGTCCGAGGGTGTGGCCTGGAACCTCCATGATGGTGAACGCTAGATCTGTACCCGCCGGGGTGATGGTATCGCCTTCGTGTAGAGGGTGGCTCATAGCCGGAATGGATTCCTTTGCGGGGCCGTAGACTGGGATGTCGCGGTGTTTGGTAAGCGCTGCGACACCGCCGACATGATCGGGGTGATGGTGTGTAATCAGCAGAGCGGATAGCGACAGGCCGTTCTCGCGCAAATAACGCTCTACAGGTTCTGCGTCACCGGGGTCGACCACCACACATTGATCTTGTTGGTGAAACGCCCAAATGTAGTTGTCATTGAAAGCAGGGATGGCGATAGGGCTGGCTGTCATGTGTGTTACGCTCCTGTTTACGTGCTATAGATTCTGCACGGGTTCGGTGCTTTATAAGCATGAATTAACATTCATGAATGAAGAGATTGTCCGCCATGCAGCTACCTCCACTCAACCGTATTTCGTTTAATACCTCTTCCGGTGAATTGGGCAGAGGCTTTGATGAATGGCTAGACAGTGAGCCGGGGCAGGCGCTGTTGAATGACGAAAAGGCCATGCTGACTGATTGGCTTCGCAGTCAAGCTGGGCAGCGCGCGGTGGCGGTTTATTCTAGCGGCGGTCGTGATCTTATGTCCGAATCGCCGTTGCGTTGGCAAACCAGCATTGCGCCACCCGGTTTTACCGGTGTGAAGCTATATTCACGGCTGGATTTACTGCCGATTGCAAAAAACAGTGTAGATGTATTGTTGCTTCACCATACCATGGACTTCTCCGCTGACCCTCATCAGGTATTACGTGAGGCTGCCCGCTGTATGGCTCCCGGCGGGAAGATAGCGATCATTGGCTTTCATCCACTTAGTATTATGGGATTGGCACGCTGGCTGCTTTGGTGGAAGTCACCGGGTTGGATGGGGCGCTACTACCGGCCCAACCGCTTAACGGATTGGTTGCAGGTTCTAGGATTTGAGGTCGATGGTATGGCCAGTGGCTTCTATACTATGCCGTTGTCCGACCGTGGTCGCAGTCGAGTGCGGATGCTTGACTGGCTGGGTCGCTATTTATGGCCTCGCCACGGTAATACGTACCTCCTGGTGGCGAGGAAGCGGGCGGGTGTTGTTCGTCCGTTGGCCAGCCGACAACGCAGAGTGCCGCGCAATGCTGTGGTGCCAGTACCAGTGGCCCGCTGGGGCCAACAGAACAGGGAGCCTTGAGTCTTTGAAAAATGTGATTATCTACACTGACGGCGCTTGCCGTGGTAATCCCGGTCCGGGTGGTTGGGGCGCTATTCTTCTCTATGGTGATAAGGAGAAAGAGTTATTCGGCGGTGAGCCGGAAACCACCAACAATCGTATGGAACTGATGGCGGCGATTGTCGCGCTTGAAACGCTCAACACGCCCTGTCAGGTGGTCTTGACCACGGATTCAAAGTACGTGATGGATGGCATTACACAGTGGATGGCGAACTGGAAAAAGCGAGGCTGGAAAACGGCATCCAAGCAGCCTGTAAAGAACGTTGACTTATGGCAGCGCCTAGATGCGGCAGTGCAACGCCACGACATCGACTGGCAGTGGGTCAAGGGACACAGTGGCCACCCAGGTAACGAGCGCGCTGACGCGCTGGCTAACCGGGGGATTGATGAAATGAAACACAAGCAGGGGCAAGCTAGCTAATGCGTCAGGTTGTATTGGATACGGAAACCACAGGTCTTGAGCCGAATGACGGGCACCGGGTGATCGAAATTGGTTGTGTGGAGATGGAAAATCGCCGCCTTACTGGAAATAGCCTGCACCTGTACCTGAACCCTGAGCGGGAAATCGATGCGGGGGCATTGGCGGTTCACGGTATTAGTAGCGAGTTCTTGGCGGACAAGCCTACGTTTGACAAGGTGGTTGATGAATTTTTGGCGTTTGTAGATGGCGCTGAACTGGTTATTCACAACGCCCCTTTCGATGTGGGTTTTCTCAACCATGAGTTGCGCCGGCTTGGCACACGCTATGGGACCATTGAGCAGCGTTGCGGGGTGCTGGATACACTGGTCATGGCGCGGCAGAAACACCCAGGGCAGAAGAATAGCCTTGATGCTCTATGTCGCCGTTATTTCGTGGAAAACGGGCACCGTGAATTGCACGGAGCCCTATTGGATGCGGAGATTCTAGCAGACGTTTATCTTGCCATGACCGGGGGGCAAACTCGCCTTTTTTCGGGCGGCAACGATAGCAGTGAGCGGGGCGGTGGCGCCGCAGCAGAGACCATCAGGCGCTTGAGTGCCGATCGCGCCCCGCTTTGTGTGGTGCGTGCCAGTGAGAATGAACAACAACGTCACCGCAACAAGCTGGCCTCTATCGCGAAAAAGAATGGGGCGCCCACGGTTTGGCAGAGCCTTGGGCAAAATAGCGATACGCCCCTGCAATAGTTGATCTGCCGTCTGTGCAGGGCCTACGGGCTCGAGCCCACCCAACTAGCACGTTTCTTCGCCATCCCCATTTCACATCGGGGTTCCCAGGGCAATCAGTGCCCTGGGATTAGCGGCGTTTCTTGAAGATCTTCCACCTGATGATGCTGAATCCAGCCATTTTCGTACAGGTAGTCAGTGGCAGGTTCAAGCACCGTGGCGGTCATGACCAGGCCGGTAATTGACATCACGATGGTATAAGGCAGGGCCATGATCACCATGCGTCCATAGGATAACCGCACCAACGGCGCCAGCGCTGAAGTTAGCAGGAACAGGAATGCCGCCTGACCGTTTGGCGTGGCCACAGAGGGGATGTTGGTGCCGGTGTTAATGGCTACAGCCAGCAGGTCGAAAGTATCGCGGTCAATTTCATTCTTCAGCAACGCTTGACCCACTTCATCCACATAGACGGTTGCCACAAAGACGTTATCGGACACTGCCGAGAGTATGCCGTTAGCCATGTAGAACGCGGGTCCCTGCACCTGCTTCTCCAAAGAGAGCACGTATTCAATCACCGGCGCGAAAAGCTGCTGGTCAGCAATCACTGCTACCACCGCGAAGAATACCGTGAGCAGGGCGGTGAAAGGGAGGGCTTCCTCAAACGCGGCGCCCAAACGATGCTCTTCGATGATCCCAGTGAATGAAGTGGCGAGGATGATTACAGTGAGCCCTACTAAACCAACGGAGGCAGCATGGGTGGCCAAGCCGATGACTAGCCAAACAGCGGTGATCGCCTGAATAACCAAGGCGGCGCGATTTTGTGGGGTGCGTTTGCGGTCCTGCTCCAGGGCGTACTGGCGCATAATGCCGCGGACTTTTTCAGGGATATCCTCGCCGTAGCCGAAGCTGCCGCTGAATTCCAGGAAAGCACAGGTGAAGAAGCCCATCACCAGTACTGGTAGGGTAATGGGCGCCATGCGCAGGAAGAATTCACCGAATTCCCAGCCGGCCTTATTGGCGATTAGCAGGTTTTGGGGTTCGCCCACTAGCGTGCAGACGCCGCCCAGAGCGGTACCGACGGCGGCGTGCATTAGCAGGCTGCGCAGGAATGACCGAAAGCGGCGCAGGTCTTCACGGTGCAATTCTTCCACCGTGGTGTCGTCACCATGGTCATGTTTTTGCTGGAACGTTTTACCGGAAGCCACCTTGTGGTAAATGCCGTAAAAACCGGTGCATACGGCAATCACCACGGCGGTAACCGTTAATGCATCCAGAAAAGCAGACAGCAAGGCCGCAGCGGCACAGAACAGCAGGCTCAGCGTGACCTTGGATTTAACGCCGAGCAGAATGCGGGTGAACATGAACAGCAGTAAATCTTTAAGGAAGTAGATACCGGCGACCATAAAGATCAGCAGTAACATTACTTCAATGTTGCCGACTACCTTATGTAGCACTGTTTCTGCGGAGGTCAAGCCGATCATTACCGCTTCAATAGCCAGTAGCCCGCCAGGCTGTAACGGATAGCACTTGAGTGCCATGGCCAGTGTGAAGATGAATTCGGCGAGCAGTAGCCAGCCTGCGGTTACCGGGCCCAGTGTCAGGGCGACCAACGGGTTGATAAGCAGAAAGGCGACGATGGTGTACTTGTACCAGGCAGGAGCCTGCCCCAGGAAGTTCTGAACAAAGGCGCGGCCTAGCGTGGCTGACATTACGAGTTCCTGCTGAACGGCGAATGGTAGAGGTGTGCCCTGGCTGTGCGCGGAGTGGCAGGAGCTGGGCGCGGCAATAATAAGGACTTGCTATGTCTCAGTACAGGATAAACAGTTGGGCAATTTGTCCTAGATCAATGGAGAGATTGGCGTAACCGGCTGGTCTAGGCGCTGGTGAATCGCATATAGTCGTCTAGAGTAGTGTGGCCAGGTTAACAAAACATCAATAAATCATTTGTTTACAAATGAAAGTTGACGCAGTCTTTAATTGCGTGCAAAAGTTGATACAGCTTGTTTTACAATCTTAAATTGAATGTTGTGGGTATAACCGGGGGTTGCGTACTTTACGGGACAGCCTCGATGATAATAACAGTTTGGTGCTTGCGGAGAGTCCATGGTTGCCATAACAAATACCACCTCCCTGACTTTTCTCAAAGAAGCCCTAGATGCCACCCTGACTGAAGCAGAAACACAGCTTGAAACGTTTTCTGATGACCATAGTCGTCAAGATGAGTTGCAGCATTGTGCGCAAGCTTTTCAGCAACTTCGAGGTATCTGCCAGCTTGTTGAGCTGCCTGCGGCGGCGTTGATGAGTGAAGAAATGGCGCTGGCCGCGCGGGAGTTACAAGAAAAATGCTCTGACGCCCGTATTCAGGCGTTGAGCCACGCGATTGTTCTGCTTACCCGTTATTTCGATTACGTGCAATTGAAGAACCGCACGTTACCGGCACTGTTAATTGGTGGCATTAATGAGCTGCGACGGGCCGCTGGCAAGGGCCTGATCCAGGAAAGCCACTTCTTCTATGCCGATTTATCCCATCAACGTGTACCTCAAGCTCCGCAACGGAGCATGACCGTTAGTGAATTGTCCGACCTGGCGCGACGCTTTCGGCATATGTACCAGGTCGGGCTGCTTGGGGTGCTTCGTGGCCAAACTAACCGCACTAACCTAAAGCTGATGGCCCGGGCCCTGGTACGGCTGGATCATGCCGCAGGACAATGTGGTTTAAGTCGCTTTCTGTGGGTGTCCCAGGCAGCGTTAACGGCCATGTACCGCGACCAGATGGCGATCACTCCGGCCCGAAAAGCGCTGCTGTCACAGTATGACCGCCAGTTGAAAAAGCTGGTCTACAGTGGTGATCAGGCAGTGACGGAAGACGCTCCGTTACTGTTGATCAAGGAAAGCCTCTATATCGTTTCGTTGTCCGCACAGAACAGCGGTGTGATCGGTAACGTTAAGCAAGCTTTCGGTTTGAAATCTGAAGTGAATGATGTTGTTTTGCAGCGAGAGTTGTTATTCATGACGGGCGCCAGCGGATCGGTGACTCGTTCTGTGGCCAGTGCTATGCGTGATGAAATTGCCGATTTGAAAGAGAGCCTGGATTTGGCCTCCCAGGGGGTGGCGGACACTAATTATGAGTCGGTGGCGGCAAGCCTGAATCGTCTGGGTAGCACCCTGGATATGATCAATAAAGATAAAGAATCCCGTGCTATCAAACAGCGCGCACAGGACGTGGCTCGCTGGGCGCCTGATCAGAACGTTGAAGGGGAGGCGTTCCATGCGCTGGTGGATGATCTACTGATTGTAGAAAATGTGGTTGCGGGTCTAGAGCGAAGCATTAACCCTGAAGATGATGTGCATCGCTCAGCAAACAATAGCCGTATTTCCCTGTATCAGTTAAATGACGCTCGCATGACAGTGGTGGGCGAGTGCCGTGCTGGTCTGGCGCTGGCTAAACGCTCTATTTCCTCGTTCATGGATAACAACTGGGATGCTATGCATCTGTCTAATCTCCCCGGGACGTTCGCTTCCATTGCGGGGGGGTTAATGTTCTTAGAACTGGATCGTGCCAAGGCGGTGACCGAAGCTTGTCACAAATATATCAGTAACCGGTTGCTCAGTGGTGACCAAGTGCCGACCCATGAAAACATGGAAACCCTGGCCGATGCCCTGACCGGGGTGGACTACTACTTGGAAAGTATGGAAGAGCAAAAGCCCATTGGTGATGGTGTTCTGGAGGTGGCTGAGCAAAGCATGAATGTATTAGGCTTTCCCGTGTCAAAGGGTGTTTGAGCCCATCGCAATAGAGACAGCCATGATTGACCTTTCTTCACCGGAATCCCAAGACGCAGAAAGCGCTCGCTGTTATATCATTCATGAGCAGGATGTGTTGATCTGCGCACATGTGGATAGGCCGTTCCCAGAACTGCCTGCCAAGTGGCTTCGGCAGCATCCTGATTATCACTTCTTGGGTTTTCTGGATGGCCAGCCTTGTTATGTCTGTGAATTTGCCTGCCATGAATTTGATGATGGCCGGTTACAGCGTGTTCCGTTGCGCAGACTTATCGGTGCCACCTTAAATGACGCCGAATTTTCCATGGCGAGCAGGGCCTTACAGTTTCTAAGCTGGCGCAAAAATCATCGTTTTTGTAGCCGATGCGGCTCACCGACTGAGCCACATCCTCGCGACTTAGCGATGACCTGTGCCGGTTGCGGCTATTTTCAGTATCCCCGTATTACTCCCTGTATCATTACGTTGGTGACGGATGGTGAGCATGCTTTGCTGGGGCGTTCTGCCCGTTTTCCGGAAGGCTTTTACTCCTGTCTGGCTGGCTTTATGGAGGCAGGTGAAACCGCTGAGCAAGCTTTGGCACGGGAGGTGATGGAAGAAAGCGGCATTTCGGTGAAAAACTTGGAATATTTGAACAGCCAGTCGTGGCCTTTTCCCCACTCCTTGATGCTTGGGTTCATGGCTGAATATGCAGGTGGAGAGATCCGCATTGATGACGATGAAATCGTCGATGCAGCTTGGTTTCATTATCAGGATCTGCCCATGGTTCCACCGGTGGGAAGTATTGCCCGTTTGTTGATTGACCAATGGATCGCACGTTTTTAGAAGGACGTAAGCATGAATTACACTTTAGCTCCCTTGGTGCTAATCGTTTTCAGTCTACTTTTGGTATTGATAGGGGCGTGGATTCTGCTGCGGCAAAAATGGGTGCTGCAATGGTTGAAAGGCACAGCCGGCCTGTTGTTGGTGGTGCTGGCTATCTATATGAGCGTGTTCGCGCTCAATCTCTATGGCTACAAGGAATATGCTCAGGAAGTGTCCGTAGCCACGGTGAGCTTCCGGGAGTCGGGCGATCAGTCGTTTATTGCTACGGTAACCCGCACGGATGGGAGTTCGGAAGAGTTTCGTCTGAAAGGGGATCAGTGGCAACTGGATGCTCGCATTATCAAGTGGAAGATGCCCTTTAGCCTGCTTGGCCTGAAGCCCGGCTACCAACTGGATCGGATGCAGGGCCGTTATTATGCCCTTGAAGACGAGCGTTCCCGGGACCGTACCGTCTACAGCTTGCATCGTGATCCAGTAGGCCTGGATGTGTGGTTGCTGGCAAAAAAAGGCTGGGGCCTGATTATCGATGCTCGTTACGGTAGCGCGGCTTATCTGCCGATGGCAGATGGCGCTCTGTTTGAAGTTACCGTGGCGCCCACAGGGCTCGTGGCCCGGCCTATGAACGGCAGTGCACAAAAGGCGATCGCCGGTTGGGATTGATGCTTCTTTCCCGGTAACCTGTGTTTTGCTCGACCTTTAATCCCCTCTGATTACCGCAATGGCTCTGGCTTATGTAGAATCAGCCAGAGTTCGATTTCCGTGAATTGACTGGCGCTGGGCGCCAGGCCCCTTGGAGAGTAGATAAACTGTGATCGCGTTTTTAATGGAATACGGCATGTTTCTAGCCAAGGTTGCCACCCTCGTAGTGGCAATTTTGTTTATTTTTGGTGGCATTGCGGCGGCGGCCTCACGGAGTCGTGGTAAGGGTGACCAGGATGGTGAACTGAAAGTCCGCCACCTCAATGAAGAGTTCGATGATCTCAAGGAGTCTCTCGAGGCGGAAATTATCCCGGAAGCCCAGCGCAAAAAAGCCCACAAGGCTAAGCGAAAACAGGAGAAGCTTGAAGCCAAACAAAAAAAGAAAGCCGGCACCGAAGACAAAATTCTGCCGCGTTTGTTTGTGCTTGATTTCAATGGTGATGTACAGGCCAGCGATGTGGATCATATGCGCCGGGAGATTACCGCCATTTTGCAGGTTGCCACCCAAGATGACGAAGTACTGGTTCGCCTGGAAAGTCCGGGTGGTCTGGTACACAGCTATGGGCTGGCATCCTCGCAGTTGCGCCGTATCCGTAACCAGGGCATCAAACTGACCGTCGCCGTGGACCAAGTGGCTGCTAGCGGAGGTTATATGATGGCCTGTATCGCTGACCGTATTGTGGCGGCACCCTTCGCCATTATCGGCTCGATCGGTGTGGTCGCGCAGATTCCCAACTTTCACCGTTTGCTGAAGAAAAACGATATTGATGTGGAACTGATGACTGCCGGTGAGTACAAACGCACCATGACCATGTTGGGCGAGAATACCGAAAAGGGTCGGGCTAAATTTCAGGAAGAACTGGAAGAGACTCATCAATTGTTCAAGGGATTCGTCCGGGATAATCGCCGTGGGCTCGATTTGGATAAGGTTGCGACTGGCGAACATTGGTTTGGCAGCCAAGCAAAGGAGCTGGGACTTGTCGATGAAATCATGACCAGCGACGAACTGTTACAAGTGCGTAAAGACAGCCAAACACTCTACCTAGTACAGTGGGAAGCCAAACGTAAGCTGGGTGAGAAGCTGGGTTTCTCTCTAGAAGCAATGGCACATCGGGTGTTGGAAAAGTTTTGGCATCGTGGCAGCCAACGTCAGATTCATTAGTACCTTTACCGAACACTGCAAAGGAGTAGCTCATGACCTTTAAGGCATTACAGACCCGCGAAACCGAGGCCGGTTACAGTAACGTGCTGGTTGACCGCGAGCTAAGTGAGCTGGGCGAAGGCGGTGTATTGGTACGGGTGCAATGGTCGTCTCTGAATTACAAGGATGCACTGTCAGCCACAGGTAACAAAGGCGTTACCCGCCAATTCCCTCATACCCCAGGCATTGATGCGGTTGGCGTGGTTGAAGAGGCGAGTGATGGGCCTTTTAGTGCGGGCGATGCGGTGATTTGCACAGGCTATGATCTGGGGATGAACACGGATGGCGGTTATGCAGAATATATCCGCGTACCGGCTGAGTGGCTAGTGCCGCTACCAGAAGGCCTTGCGCCTCGCGATGCAATGTTGCTTGGTACGGCAGGGCTAACCGCAGCCTTGAGTGTTGAATCGCTGCTGGATACGGGCGTTAACCCGGATCAGGGGCCCGTGCTGGTGACTGGCGCGACTGGTGGCGTGGGCAGCATTAGTGTTGCGATACTGGCTAAGTTAGGTTTTGAGGTGGTGGCCGTTAGTGGCAAATCAGACGCCCACGAATGGCTCACTGAGCTTGGTGCATCACGCATCATTGATCGCAATGATTTTCTGGAAAGTGCCGCCAAGCCCATGGCCAAAGAGCAGTGGTCGGGCGCTGTGGATTGCGTGGGGGGTGAAATGCTGGCCGCTGCTCTGAAGGGGCTGAAGTACGGAGGTAGTGCCACTTGCTGTGGGTTAGCCGGTTCTCCCAAGCTTGAGATGACGGTTTTTCCATTCATTTTGCGCGGAGTAAATCTGTTAGGGGTAGATAGCGTTGAATTACCCTGTGAAATTAAGCAGCAAATGTGGCAGTTACTGGCGGATGAATGGATGCCGAAAGACCCTTCACTGCTGGAAGCGGCGCAAACGGAGCTTTCTGGGGTGACCGATTGGGTGGATCGCATTCTGGCTGGAGGAGTTCGCGGGCGGGTCGTGGTTAAGCTGCCTGAGTAATAGCTACAGGGTTTTGAGAGCAGCGCATACAGCACATTGTTTTCTCATCGTCGACAATCATTGTCCTCGTATTCCCTCGATGCCCGCTTGATCAAGCGGGCAATTCCCCTGTCTTCTTGGGCTCGATGTCGAACCGAGTTTTTCTTGAAGACCATAAAACAAAACGTGAAGAGTAAAGGGCTCGTTGGCAGGCTTCGCAACGTGACCTAACCCATCAGAGAATAATTGAGCTTCCATTTTTGGCAGCCTAAACAAGTGGCCTCAGCGCGGCTTTTTGTTGCCGCTTTGCGACGGTAATAGCGCTTCATAGCAAGCGACGCAACACGCTTACGTCTACGTCTGGCGGTCGAATTCCTACAGTCATTGACGTGGATCGCGTAGACTTTTCGCTCAACCAGCTCTGGAAGTATTATGCGTAAGATCTGTTTCCTCGGCATCGGTTTGATGGGCGAGCCTATGGTGGCACGGCTGTTGGATGCCGGTTTCTCTTTGACTCTCTGGAATCGCACTGTTGAAAAGGCGCAGCCGTTTAGCGGACGGGCGCGTATTGCCAGCAGCCCAGCCGAGGCGGTGGCTGAGGCTGATGTGGTCATTACCATGCTGGAAAATGGCACCGCAGTCGAGCAGGTACTGTACCAGAGTAATGCCATTGCCCGTTTATCTCCGGGGGCCTTGGTTATCGATATGAGCTCCGTCGAGCCCGCTACTGCCCGGCGTCATGGGGCGCGGGTAGCAGAGCTGGGCGGATGTTATCTGGATGCGCCAGTGTCTGGCGGCACCCGTGGTGCACAAGCCGGTACGTTGTCGATCATGGCGGGGGGCAATGATCAAGACTTTGATCAGGCAACCGCGGTGTTTCAGGCCATGGGCCGCGCCACGCTTATTGGCCCTGTGGGTAGCGGGCAGCTGGCCAAGTTAGCTAATCAGACGATTGTCGGCATCACCATTGGCGCTGTGTCAGAGGCTTTGCTATTGGCTGCAAAAGGCGGCGCCCGGCCAGAAAAGGTTCGCGAAGCGCTACTCGGTGGCTTTGCCGGAAGTAAGATTTTAGAGCAGCACGGCGAGCGTATGTTGGCACGGAATTTTGAGCCCGGTGCTCCGGCGCGAATTCAGCTCAAGGATCTGGGTATGATCCTGGATGAAGCTCGCACGGAGGGATTGACGCTGCCCTTGAGCCAGCGCGTGTTCGAGCAATATCGTGCGCTGCTGGCCAGTGGTCATGGCGAAGTTGACCACAGTGGTCTGTTGCTGGAACTAGAAAGGCTAAATGGCGTGCAGCTCAACCCCGATGCCGCTGATCACTTTAGTCCAACTGACTTGGATAAGGAGACGCACTAATGCCACGGTTCGCTGCCAACCTGTCCATGTTGTTCACCGAATTACCCTTTCCTGAGCGCTTTGCCGCCGCTGCAGACGCCGGTTTTAAAGGCGTCGAATACCTGTTTCCCTATGATTGGCCTGCACAGCAACTGGCCCAATGGCTGGCGGACAATGGCCTGACCCAGGTGCTGTTTAATTTGCCGGCCGGAGATTGGCAGGCGGGGGAGCGGGGGATTGCGTGCCTGCCGGACCGAATAGCCGCATTTCGCGAAGACGTTTTTATGGCCATGGAGTATGCTCAGGCGCTGGATTGCCAGCAGGTGAACTGTTTGGCGGGTCTAAAACCCGATGAACTATCCTCGGAGGTAGCCTTTACAACGTTGGTAGAGAATCTGCGTTTTGCCGCGGATCTATTCGACGCTCAGGGGCTGACTTTGACGCTGGAAGCGATAAACTCTCGAGTAGATATGCCAGGTTTTTTGGTGGATACCTCCGCCACGGCCATGGCGGTCATAGAGGCGGCTGGTCGTGAGAATATTCGTTTGCAGTATGATCTCTACCATATGCAGATCATGGAAGGGGACCTGTGTCGTTCCCTTTCTCAACTTTGCCCCCATATAGGACATATTCAGTTTGCCGATAATCCTGGGCGTAATGAGCCCGGTAGCGGCGAAATTCATTTTGATACCGTGTTTGCCCACATCGATTCCTTGGACTATGCAGGATGGGTAAGTGCGGAGTATCGACCGTTGACAGATACGGCAACCAGCCTGGGCTGGTTTAACGCAACAAAACAGGAGCCGTGATGCAATTCAATTGGGGTGGGAAGATCATCCTTGGCCTGCTCGGCATGCTTGTGGGTGGGCCCGTTGGCCTGGGCATAGGCTTGCTGATTGGACATATGCTCGATAAAGGCACCGAGCGAGTGCAGACGTTTAATCCATTTCGCCCCTATGGGCCAGGCGAACAGTCACAAATTCAGCGGGCTTTGTTCGATACCGTGTTTTCTATCATGGGGCATCTTGCGAAGGCGGATGGTCGGGTTAGCGAGGACGAAATTGCCCAGGCTCGAGCGGTAATGGACCGCATGCAGTTGTCAGAAGAACAGCGCAAGCAAGCGATTGCCCTATTCAATCAAGGCAAGGAGGATAATTTTCCTTTGGATCAGGTCGTGGCAGCATTCGCGACAACCGTTAAACACCGTAAACAGTTGATTCTGGTATTGCTGGAAATCTTGCTACAGACCGCGCTGGCAGACGATGAGCTGGACCCTGCAGAGGAAGCGATTCTAGTGAGAGTGGCCGAAGGCTTGGGGGTGCCGCGAGCTCAGTTTCAGCAGATCCTTAATATGTTGCTGGCACAGGCTCAGTTCTCCGGTAGCCGTGCCGGCGGCCATTCCTACCAGGGGCAGCCAGCAGGGCCGTCTCGACCGTCCCTGTCCCAGGCGTATAAGGTCTTGGGTATCACTGACAGCGCCAGTAATCAGGAAGTTAAAAAAACCTATCGCAAGTTGATGAGCCAGAATCATCCGGACAAGTTGGCGGCCAAAGGTGTACCGGAAGAAATGATTCGGGTAGCCACGCAAAAGACCGCCGAAATCAGTAAAGCCTACGAAATGATCAAAGAACATCGCGGTTTTAAATAAACAACGCCGTAGGTTTAACGCAACATGCAGCACGCGCCGATTCGCGGAGCCGCTGACAGGCTTCCCAGTAGGCGAGTTGGTAGCGCAGCCGATCCGGGACAAGGCAGATCCCGACATGAACATGTTGCTATGTTCATTTTTTATCTCACGAGCATGGGTGATTGAATCTAATCAAAGAATGTGGTGATTTGAACAGAAGAGGGAACAGTGTACCGTTTCCTATTGTCGGATCCATTAGGCTAACCGTATTGGCTGGCCTGCCATTTCCATTCAAAGGAGCGAGCTTCATGTTGGGCGAAAATCACAGCATTCATCACGAATTTCCGGATTTTCACCAGAAGATAGACGCGCTTGTTGACGCAGATCCTACCTTCAAAGCACTGGTTCTGGAGCACGATAAATTAGATAAACAGATACGCGGTCTGGAGATGCGAGAGAGTCCAATTTCTGATCCTGAAATGGAACGGTTAAAGCAGGAGCGAATACGCCTGAAGGACACTATCTACCATCGGTTAGGCTAATACTAAATAGAAAAAGCCTCTGGACTCAGAGGCTTTCTTTAACTTACTTGATGCGTAATCAGGCGTTGAGTTCTGTCAGCTCATGCACTGATAAATGCCAGGCAGGCGCTGGCGCTGCTAGAAAGGCTCGTTGAGTGAGTAAATGGAAGGGGCTCAACCAGTGCCAAACCAAACTCAGCTCCCCGGAACGGTGTTTTCCTACATCCGAGAAAAGACCAGCGGTAATGCCAGCGTGGCTTCTGGTCACATTTTAGCCTCCCGCTTGCTATCGTAGAAAGCATTGCTAACCCGATAAAATATCTGGGCCGGGCCGCAAAGACCCGGTCACGGGACCATTATTTTTCAAGCTCAATGCGCTGGGCGAAATGGTTCAGGGCGTCAGGATTGGCAAGCGCATTGCGATTGGTCACGGGTCGCCCATGGATCACTTCGCGGACCGCTAGCTCCACTATTTTTCCACTGACAGTGCGAGGAATTTCCGGCACGGCCAGAATTACCGCAGGCACGTGCCGGGGTGTGGCGCCCTGGCGAATGACCTTGCGGATGCGAGCTTGCAGCTCTTCGTCCAACGTAACGCCCTCCGCGGTCACCACAAACAACACCACTCGCACGTCGCCGTCAAACTGTTGACCGACCACTATGGCCTCACGAATTTCAGCCAAGGTTTCCACTTGCCGGTATATCTCCGCTGTGCCGATGCGTACGCCGCCTGGGTTAAGCACCGCATCAGAGCGGCCGTGGATGATCAGCCCCTGGTGGTGGGCATGTGGAACCAACTGTGCATAGTCACCGTGGGCCCAGACACCGTCAAAGCGCGCGAAATATGCATCGTGAAAACGTTGGCCATCCGGGTCATTCCAGAAACTGACCGGGCAAGAAGGGAACGGCGATCGGCAAACCAGCTCGCCCTTGCTGTCTGCCAGCGGCTTACCTGCGTCATCGAAAACGGCCACATCCATACCGAGCCCGAGACACTGCAGCTCACCGCGGTATACCGGCAGCATGGGGTTGCCCAACGCAAAGCAGGAAACAATGTCAGTACCGCCTGAGATGGAACTGACGAGTAATGAAGATTTTACCTGCTGGTAAAGGTAGTCGTAGCTCTCGTGAAGGAGCGGCGAGCCGGTGGAGAAAAGGGTTCGTAAGGTGCTCAAATCATGACTGTCTTTGGGACACAGACCGGATTTTTCCACGGCTTGCACAAATTTGGCGCTGGTGCCGAAGTGGGTAATCCCTTCCGCGTCAATTAAGTCAAATAAGCGGCCGGTGTTCGGGTAGGCCGGGTTGCCATCGTAAAGCACCAAAGTGGCACCTGTGTGGAGCCCGCAGATGAGCCAGTTCCACATCATCCAGCCGCAGGTGGTGAAATAGAAAAAGGTATCGGTTGCACGGACGTCCGCGTGCAGGTGTAGTTCCTTGGTTTGCTGTAGCAGGGTGCCGCCGGCGCCGTGCACTATGCACTTGGGCTGGCCGGTAGTGCCGGAGGAATAAAGGATAAATAATGGGTGATTAAAGGGTAGGCGAATAAAGTCCGGGGCGGGGCCGGCCGCCTCTAACCAAGCACCCCAGATGAGAGCCTTGGGCACGACACTGCTATCGCCGCGGCCGGGCACCACAATAAACAGCTCGGGTTTCAGCGCCTCGTGTAAGGCCTCAATACGCTCGCCCAGATCAATCCATTTTCCATTGTAATGATAGCCATCGCAGGCCAGAAGCACTTTGGGTTCAATCTGGCCGAAACGATCAAGCACACCGGAAACACCGAAATCCGGGGAACAGGAGGACCATACGGCGCCGATCCAGGCGGCGCCAAGGGCGGCAACCAGGGTTTCGATACGGTTGGGCATGAAGCCGGCGACCCGGTCACCCGGTTTGATACCGGCAGCCTGCAGTTGAGCGGCGACCTTGCCGGCGGCCACACGCAAGGCGCTGTAACTGATCTCAGAGCGTGTGCCGTCTTCCAACACGCTGATTACAGCGGTATGGCTGTCGTTGCGCTTCAGCAAATTTTCCGCGTAATTGAGTTCGCCGTTGGCAAACCAGCGGGCGCTTTGAAAGGTTTTACCGGTAGTTAGCACCGTATCGCCGGGGTTGCCAATGACACCGCATTGATCCCATACCTGCTGCCAAAATGCCGCCGGCTGTTCAACGGACCAGCGATGTAGTGACTGGTAGTCTGGCAGTGGCTGGCCGCTATTGTCGCGCGCCTGTTGCCAAAAGTTGGCCAGTTGAGAGTTCTGGCTTTCGTCACCGGGTTGCCAGAGCGCAGTGGTCATTGGTTGCCTCCCGTTGCGCCGTTATCCGTGTCCTCGTCTTGGGCGGTGAAGTCCACCAGTAGCGTTCCTTCACTGACGCTGTCTCCCGCCGCAACGGTGAAATTGTTTACCGTTCCGGGCACGGTGGCACGCAAAGTGTGTTCCATTTTCATGGCTTCCAGTGTGATCACCGCATCGCCGGCTTCAACGCTATCGCCGGGGACCACATGCAAGGCGACAATGGTACCGCTCATGGGAGCACTAAATCCGCCGGCATCGTCATGCTGGGCCGTATCACGGCTGGGGTTCAGGGTCACCGGGTAAGCCTGACCGCCAACGAACAACGTCAGTCTGTGGGCATTTTGCCAAGCAAAACGGGCCGCCAAGCTATCGGTGCCCCAGTGCAGACGCAGGCTGTGTTCGGTTGTGTTAACGCTGAAGCTCAGTGGCGCGCTGTGCTCGCCTATAGTGGCGTGTTGCTGGTCCTCGCGTACGGTGAGTTGTTCGCCATTGGCTTCGACACGGGTTTGCCGCAAACGCTGGTTGAGCGGGCGCCAGCCGTTAAGTGAATGCCAGGGAGAATCGCTGGCGACATTTTCTGCCTGCAAGCGTGTCGCGGCCAGCGCCAGCAGTTCAGTATTGACGGCGGTGGCGTCCATTAACTGCGGGCGGTGCTCCAGCAAACGGGTGTCCAGCTCAGCACCGGCAAATGCATCGTCATTAAGGACTCTGCGTAGGAAGGCGGCGTTGTGATGGATACCGTCCAGCTCCAACGCGTCGAGTGCATTAATCAGTTGTTGACGGGCGGCATTGCGATCGCTGCCATGGCAAATCAGTTTGGCGATCATCGGGTCGTAGTGTTCGTCTACTCGGTCGCCCTGTTCGTAGCCCGCATCCACCCGGCTTTGGCCATGAGGCCAGCGCAGGTGGTGGAGTAAGCCGGAGGAGGGCAGGAAACCCTGTTCCGGATTTTCCGCATAGAGACGTACTTCCATGGCGGCACCATGGCGTGTAATTTGCTCTTGTTGCTTAGGCAACGGTTCCCCGGCGGCCACGGACAGCTGCCAAGCCACCAGGTCTTCGCCAGTGATCATCTCGGTCACCGGGTGCTCTACCTGCAAGCGGGTATTCATTTCCATGAAAAAGAACTGCCCACCGTCAGCGTCACCACCGGCTGCAGGGGGCGAGTAAAGAAATTCCACGGTGCCGGCGCCACGATAATCAATGGCTTTGGCTGCTTGCACTGCGGCATGGCCAAAAGCGTTACGGGTTGCTTCATCAAGACCCGGCGCGGGGGCTTCTTCAATAATTTTTTGGTGGCGACGTTGTACCGAGCAATCACGTTCGAACAGGTGGACGGCGTTACCATGATTATCTGCAAACACCTGCACTTCCACATGGCGGGCGGTGGCCAAATAGCGTTCCAGCAGCACTCGATCGTCGCCAAACGCATTGGCCGCTTCTCGGCGTGCGGCGGCCAAGGCTTCATCGAATTCCCCGGCAGCATTCACTACACGCATGCCTTTTCCGCCGCCCCCGGCCACGGCCTTGATTAGCAGAGGGAAGCCGACCGTTGTTGCGGCGGCGGTTAGCTCGCTGTCGCTGGCACCTTCTTCATCGAAACCGGGCAGAACCGGAACGCCGCTTTGCGACATCAATTTCCGGGCGGCGGCCTTGTCGCCCATTACTTCGATGGCTCGGGCGTTGGGGCCCACAAAAATGATACCAGCCTGGTCGCAAGCTGCGGCAAAGTCGGTGTTCTCGGATAGAAATCCGTAGCCGGGGTGAATAGCATCGGCCCCGGTGGCCTTGGCGGCGGCGATTACCTTGTCGATCACCAAGTAGCTTTCCCGTGCTGCGGCCGGGCCCAGGCACACAGCCTGATCCGCTTCCATTACGTGGGGTAAGCTGGCATCGGGTTCGGAATAGACCGCCACCGTGGCAATACCCTGTTGGCGGCAGGTGCGCATGATGCGACGAGCAATTTCGCCGCGGTTAGCGATCAGGAGTTTTTTTATCTTTGCCATAACAGAGCCTATATCAGTGGCAATGGTCGGAGCGTCGCTGGCAGCGCGATCATGATGCGTTCAAGGTTCAAAAGTGTGAGATAGCGCATTATCTTTTTTCAGATTCGTGCCCGCGAAACTTCTAGAATCTGGCCGATTTCGCGTTTCAATTTTACACTTTAAACATTCAACGGTTTCTCATTTCGCCGCTAGCGATGCTTCTTGCGTGTGGTTAGACCCAGTTCGGGCTGCGTTTTTCTAAAAAAGCGCTGAGCCCTTCCTGGCCTTCATCACCGGTGCGTAGTCGGGCGATGAAGGAAGCGGTGTCATTGATCATGGCGTCGTTAATGGGGCCATCACTGACTCGGGCAATGAGTGCTCGGGCTTCTACTTGTGCCTGGGGGCCACCCGCAAGCAGTGCGTCGATCAACCCGTCTACGGTGCTGTCCAGGGCGTCTTCGCTAACCACCTCGTGGACAATGCCAATCTGTTGAGCTCGCTCGGCGGGAATCACTTCTGCAGTCATGAAAAAGCGGTTAGCCTGTCGGGCGCCCATGGCACGAACCACGTAGGGGCTGATTACCGCGGGCACGATGCCGAGTTTTACTTCACTGAGGCAGAAACGGGCATTGTCTGCCGCCACCGCCATGTCCGCCGCGCAGATCAACCCCAAAGCGCCACCAAAAGCGGCCCCCTGCACGCGCGCAATCACCGGCTTGGCGCATTGATCAATGGCCTGCATCAGCGTCGCCATGCGCAAAGCGTCCTGTTGGTTTTGCTTGGCGTCCAATTTGCCCATGGCACGCATCCAGTTAAGGTCTGCGCCGGCGGAAAAATGCTTGCCAGCGGCCTGCAGTACCACCACGCGGACGCTGTCGTCACTGCCGGCCTGTTTAAAGGCTTCAGTGAGTGAGGCGATGATGGTGTCATCAAACGCATTACGCTTGTTCGGGTTATTCAGCGTAATCCGGGCCACCTGGTTTTTGATGTCTGTGGTAACACTCATTGTTGACGTCCTGTTTTGTATCTGGCTTTGGGCATTAGGCTTTCTGCCGCCTGTTCACATCCGGAATACGCCGTAGCGTGTTTCTTCGATCGGTGCGTTAAGACTGGCGGAAATGGCGAGGCCAAGGACATCGCGGGTGTCCGCCGGGTCGATGACGCCGTCATCCCAGAGCCGGGCGCTGGCGTACCAAGGTTGCGCCATTTCCTCGTAGCGCTGAGTCATTTCAGTTTGAAATTCGAGGGCTTGTTCGTCACTCCAAACTTGACCTTTTTTCTTCAGGGAAGCTTGCTTCACTTGGGTCAATACACTGGCGGCCTGTTCGCCTCCCATTACCGAAATGCGGGCATTGGGCCACATAAACATGAACCGCGGGTCGTAGGCTCGACCACACATGCCGTAGTTGCCGGCCCCGAAGCTACCACCGGTCACCACGGTGAATTTGGGGACGGTGGCGCAGGCCACCGCGTTGACCATCTTGGCTCCGTGCTTGGCAATGCCTTCGGCTTCGTATTTCTGGCCGACCATAAAGCCGGTGATGTTCTGCAGGAACAGCAGAGGGATCTTGCGTTGGTTGCACAGCTCGATGAAGTGCGCCCCTTTCTGGGCAGATTCCGAGTACAGCACGCCATCGTTGGCAAGAATGCCCACCGGGTAGCCGTGAATTCGGGCGAAACCGCACACCAGAGTGGTGCCGTAGCGGGATTTGAATTCGTCCAGTTCCGAGCCATCCACGATGCGAGCAATCAGTTCGCGAGCGGGCATGGGTTGGCGTGTGGTTGTGGGAATGACGCCGTACAATTCGTCAGGGGCGTAGGCTGGTGCCTGCACAGGCAATCGTTTTACTTGATCCGGTTTGTGCCAGTTCAAGTGGGCAATACATTGTCGCGCTAGCTCGAAGGCGTGGGGTTCATCTTCAGCCAGGTGATCCGCAACGCCTGATTGTTCGCAATGCAGGTTGGCCCCGCCCAGGTCTTCAGCGCTGACCACTTCACCGGTAGCCGCTTTTACCAGCGGTGGGCCGGCCAGAAAGATAGTGGCTTGTTCTTTCACCATAATCACTTCGTCTGCCATGGCGGGCACATAGGCGCCGCCAGCGGTGCACGAACCTAACACCACGCTGATTTGAGGAATCCCCCGGGCGGACATGTTGGCCATGTTGAAAAAAATACGCCCGAAATGTTCGCGGTCAGGGAATACCTCATCTTGACGGGGCAGGTTCGCTCCGCCGGAATCCACCAAGTAGATGCAAGGCAGGCGGTTTTCTGCAGCAATGGTCTGGGCGCGCAGGTGTTTTTTAACTGTAAGGGGGTAATAGCTTCCGCCTTTCACAGTGGGGTCGTTGGCGACGATCATGCACTCTACGCCTTGTACCCGACCGATTCCGCCGACGCAGCCAGCGGCGGGGACATCCTCCCCGTAGACACCGTCAGCGGCGAGGGCGGAAATTTCCAGAAACGGAGAGCCCGGATCAAGCAGGAAATTGATACGCTCACGAACGGGAAGTTTGCCGCGCTCACGCAAGCGCTGCTCCGCCGCTTCACCACCGCCATGGGCAATGTGGTCAAGCTTGTCCTGCAATTGCTGACGCAGTTGCAAGTTGTGCTCCCGGTTGGCCAGGAAATCAGGGCTGTTGGGGTTGATCTGGCTATTAATTTTGGGCATGGATTATCTCGCAGGACGCCAGACGCAGAACGTCTGACGCCATAGTTTTCCGGCGTTGGGCTTCAGGCGTCAGGCCGTTTCATTAAACAACTCGCGGCCGATAAGCATGCGGCGGATTTCACTGGTGCCGGCGCCGATTTCATAGAGTTTGGCATCACGCAGTAGGCGGCCAGTGGGGTACTCGTTGATGTAACCGTTACCGCCCAAGGCTTGAATGGCCTCCAGTGCCATTTTGGTGGCGTTTTCGGCACAGTAGAGAATCACACCAGCGGCATCCTTGCGGTTAGTTTCGCCGCGGTCGCACGCTTTGGCCACGTTATAGAGGTAGCTACGGCTGGCGTTAAGCGTCACGTACATATCGGCGATTTTGCCTTGCATGAGCTGGAATTCGCCGATGGCCTTGCCGAATTGTTTGCGTTCATGAACGTAGGGAACCACTACATCCATACACGCTTGCATGATGCCAGTGGTGGCGCCGGATAGTACGGTGCGCTCGTAATCGAGGCCACTCATTAGTACTTTGACCCCTTCGCCTACAGAGCCAAGAACGTTCTCTTCCGGTACCCGACAATCTTGAAATACCAATTCACAGGTGTTGGAGCCGCGCATGCCGAGTTTGTCGAGTTTTTGGGCTTGCGAGAAGCCGGCAAAACTGCGCTCAACAATAAAGGCTGTGATGCCGCGTGGCCCTGCGTTGGTATCTGTTTTGGCGTAAATTACATAGGTGTGTGCGTCGGGGCCGTTGGTGATCCACATCTTGTTGCCGTTGAGCACATAGTGGTCACCTTGTTTGTCCGCGCGCAGGGTCATGCTAACCACGTCGGAGCCGGCGCCGGGCTCACTCATGGCAAGGGCGCCGATATGCTCGCCGCTGACCAGTTTGGGCAGGTATTTTTCACGCTGGGCATCGTTGCCGTTGAGATAGATCTGGTTAACGCACAGGTTGGAATGGGCACCGTATGACAGGGCAATGGAAGCAGAAGCCCGAGAAATTTCTTCCATCACCAAGGTGTGGGCCAGATAGCCCATATTGGCGCCGCCATATTCTTCGCTGACGGTAACGCCAAGGACACCAAGGTCGCCAAGTTTTTTCCACATCTCTACCGGGAACTCGTTACTGCTATCGACTTTGGCAGCGATGGGGGCGATTTCTTTCTGGGCGAAATGGCGGACGCTGTCGCGCAGGGCAATCAGAGTTTCGTCTAAGTCAAAATTAAAAGTGCTCTCAAACATGATCGGGGTTCTCCAAGGCAGTGAGGGCGTCTTCGCAGCGCTGGTCGGCGTCGTCCAGCTCCTGCTGTAGAGCCTGAATATCTCTAAGTTGCTGGTTCAGCTGGTCTCGACGCTGCTGGATTTTGTCTTGCAGTGCCAATAGCTGATTGCGGTTATCACCGCTGGGCTGATACATCTTGATCAACTCTCTGGACTCGGCCAGGGAGAACCCAAGGCGTTTGCCACGCAGAATCAATTTCAATGTGACCCGGTCTGCGGGGGAGTAGACTCGTGTTTGCCCCCGTCGGGCCGGGCTGAGCAGCCCCTGATCTTCATAAAAGCGAATGGTGCGAGTCGTCACGTCAAATTCCCGCGCCAGTTCACCAATGCTGTATATCTGTTTTTTGGGCATGGCGAAATCCTAGGGGAGGTTTACGTTAACGTAAAGTGGTGATTTTGGCCTTTCCGGTCCGTGACACTGTATTTACCTATGCCTAGACTCCCAACGTAATCTATGGGGACAGTGGGAATAACAATGAAAGAGACTTGGAGTCGCTGGGTGGTGGCGCATCCAGTGTGGGTGCTATTGATTTGTAGTGCGCTATGCGTAGTCATGGCCACCGGACTGCAGGGGTTTCGCAATAATAACGATCCACGCATTTTCTTTACCCAGGAAAACCCTGATTTCAAACGGTTTATGGCCCTGGAAGACAGCTTTACCGCCAATGAGGTGGTGTTGTTTGTGGTACACCCGAAGAACGGTCGGGTGTTCGAACCGCAAACGTTGGCGGCGATTGAGTCACTGACTGACGATGCTTGGACGCTACCGTACTCCACTCGGGTGGATTCCCTGACCAACTTCCAGCATACCGAGGTAGATGGAGACGAACTGTACGTGGCACCTCTGGTGGAAGATGCCGCAGACATGGCACCGAATGAGATAGCCTTGGTACGCGAAATTGCCCTGAAAGAACCTGCATTGGTTGGGCGGCTGGTCTCTGAAGAGGGGCATGTGGCGGGCATCGTGGCTACTGTAACCATGGATGAGGGCAACACCGAAGCGCCGGTGATTACCCAGGCGGCCCGCGAGATGGCACAGGCCTACCGGGAGCGTTACCCGGATATCGAGTTTATGGTCACCGGTACGGTGGTGTTTTCCCAGGCTTCCGCCGATGCCACCGAACAATCCATGGTGACCACCTTGCCATTGGCTTTTGTGGTGATGTTGCTGTGTCTGTGGCTGATTATGCGCAGTGCCATTTTTGTGGTCGTGACGGTGATGGTGATTGGGTTTTCCATCGCCTCGGCTATGGGCATTGCCACGTGGCTGGGGATAGAGTTTTCGCCCATCGTGGGTATGGCGCCCGCCATGATTCTGACCCTGGCAGTGGCGGATTCAGTGCATATTCTGGCCAGCTACCGGCACGAATGTTTGCAAGGCAAGGAGCGGGCGGCGGCTATGCTAGAAAGCCTGCGCATCAATATTCAGCCGGTCTGGCTCACCAGTTTTACTACGGCGATTGGCTTTGCAATTCTGAATTTCTCCGAGTCTCAACCGTTCCGTGCTTTAGGGAATGTGGTATTGATTGGGGTGCTGCTGGCGTTTGTGTTCTCGGTCGTGCTGCTACCGGCTCTGGTGATGTTGCTGCCGAACCGTATTGAGCCGGGTAAGCAGCGGGATTTTGCTCCCTTGATGGGGGCGCTGGCCGCACATCTGAATCGCCATTTCAAACCCTGGTTGCTGGGCATGTCAGCGGTGGTAGTGGTGCTAACCGCCGCCATCGGCTTGAACCGCATCAATGATGTGTTTAATGAATATTTTGATGAAACCTTTGAGGTTCGTCAGGTGAACGATTTCGCCATGAGCAATCTTACCGGCATGCATCGTATTGATTATGCGGTGCACTCCGGGGAGTCTGGCGGGGCCATGGAGCCTGCGTACCTGAAGCACATTGATGATTTAATTATCTGGTTGGAGCAACAGGATGAAGTGGTCTATGCCTCAGCCTATTCAGATGTCATTAAGCGGCTTAATCGAGACATGCATGGCGGTGATTCGCAGTGGTATCGCATTCCGCAATCCCGCGAGCTAATTTCTCAGTACACCTTGCTGTATGAATTATCGTTGCCCCAAGGGCTAGGCTTGGAAGATCAATTGGATATCGATAAGGAACAAGCGAGGGTGATCGTCTTGCTAGAAAACATTGGTTCGCACCCGGTACTGGAGTTCAATGAACGAGTTGAAGCGTGGATGCAGGATCATTGGCCGCAATACATGCACAGCAAAGGCACCGGCATGGACATTCTGTTTGGCCGGGTCACCATGCGCAATATTCAAAGCATGCTCGGGGGTGCGCTGGTCGCCTTGGTTAGTGTTTCGGTGCTGTTGGTCATAGCGCTGCGATCTGTGCGCTACGGGGCCTTGTCATTGCTGCCCAACCTGTTGCCGGCGGCCATGGCTTTTGGGTTATGGGGGCTGGTGAACGGCGAAATTGGACTGGCAGTGTCAGTGGTGGCCTGTATGACCTTGGGGATTGTGGTCGATGACACGGTGCATTTCCTCAGCAAATATGTGCGTGCCAAACGTGAATTAGGCCTTAATACTGAACAGGCGGTGGAATATGCCTTGCGCACCGTTGGTCTGGCACTGGTGGCCACATCGGTGGTATTGGTGGCCAACTTTGCGGTGATTGGTACCAGCCATTTTTATCCTAATTCCAGCATGGGGCAGTTATCGGCAATCACCATTGCCATGGCGTTGATTGTAGATTTCTTCTTTTTCGTGCCGTTGCTGGTTGCACTGGACCGCCGTAAGCAGATTAGGGCGGGTGCATAGGCTCTAGCCAGTGTGATAAGGCGGTGTTAACGTAGCTCGAAACCGGTTTTCCCGTTTCTTCGGAACAAAACACAGTGTCATACAAGAAAGATCGAAAGGTTCTTAAACGCGTAGATTATGGGGCCGCCAAGAACTCCTTGATGGGAGTCCTGGCGGCCCTTCTGGTTTATGCAGTTGTCTTTACCTGGGGACAGGTCTACCAGAGCTTCGAACTGGAAGCGCTAATAGGGGGGGGCGCCGTACTGCTCGTTACCGCTTACCGGTTATGGCTGGTGGCGCGTTTTGATGCCCTCCATGGTTCTGGCCCCGCACGTTGGCGACGTTTGTTCGGGGTGGGCCTGTCGCTGCATGCTTTGTTGTGGGGCTTGCTACCAGCCTGGCTAATTTGGCGATTGGGCACCGGCTTTAATTTCTTCGTAGTGATTCTTTATAACGTCGGCGTAACGACGGCCCTAGGCAGCTCCTGGATGGCCGGCTTACGGGTGCGCCAAGCGTATATCGTACTGATGTTTCTGCCGACATTGGCGGTATTACTGTTTGCGGGAAGCGTGCACGATTGGGTTTTGGCGTCATTGATTGGCTCCTATGCATTTTACTTGTTCCGCCTTTACCGCGGGCAGTACGAGACATTCTGGCATGCCATGACCCGTGAGCGGCGGGGCTCTGTGGAGCCGAAAAAGCCGGTGCGCAGTAGTACCGAAGTGCAGCTGAGTTTAGTGTACCGACTGGCCCACGAACTACGCACGCCGATGAATTCGTTGATGGGTATGATGTCGTTGCTAGAAGACACCCGTCTGAATGACGAACAAAAAGACTACCTACAAGTGGCAGGGCAGAGTGGCAAGTTGCTGCTGACGCTGATTGATGACGTTCTGGATTATTCCCGCATTCTTTCCCGCCGCATTACCCTTAACTCTGATTATTTTGACTTTCGGGCAGCGATTGAACAGTCGCTGGAAGCCTTCGGGCCTATGGCCCAGACATCCGGTCTGGAATTGACCTGTGTGATTGACCGGATGTTGCCCAAGCGTATTCGCGGTGATCGTGAGCGGTTGATGCAGGTACTTAATAACCTGTTCAGCAATGCCATCAAATTCAGTGAAAAGGGTGAAATTCGTCTCGATGTGGATTTTACCGTGGAGAGGGAAAACGCTGGTGTGCTCAGGGTGCGGGTTAGCGACGAAGGCGCAGGCATGGACCCGGAAACCTTGCGCCACTTGTTCCAAGATCGCTTTATTGAAGAGGGGCAGGACGTCTACAGCAGCCATCATACTGGTTTCGGTTTGCTGGTCTGTAAGGGGCTAATTGATGCTATGGGGGGCACACTGGGCGCAGAAAGCGTGCCAGGCGAAGGCTCCACTTTCTGGTTCACCGTGCCGGTGCAAATGCAGCCGGATATGCGCGAAGCCCAGAGTTTGATACGGGCGCTAGATGGCGTCCAGGCCTTGGTGGTTGGCGCTGCCTCGGGCACGGTTTCGAGTATCCAGGAAGAATTAGAAGCGCTGGGTTGTCAGGCTTCCTCTGCGATGGGGTATGACCATGCACTTCAAGCTTTGCGTGCGGGGCATCGTGAGCAAAGTGACTTTGATGTATTGTTTGTTGATACCTGGTCACGGGGAGAGTTGGCGCTGAATCTATGCCGTAACGTACTTGAAGATCCCTCGCTACGTCCGGTACGTCTTGTGCTTTTGGCCACCATTGAAGAGCGTAGCCATGCGGCAGTGCAACAGCTAATCGATAAACATGATCTGGTGGTGCTGGTACGGCCAGTACATCGCAGCGTATTGCGCCAGGGCTTGGCAAGGTTGATGGGGCTGCAACGGCAAATTCCAGTTGGTGATGCTCCTCTTCAGACGCCGGAAGAGCGGCAGCGCCGCAAACGCTTCCGGCTGATGCTGGTGGAGGACAACGAAGTGAATCAGCTGGTTACCCGGGGCATGCTAAGTAAGTTGGGCTATCAGGTAAAAACCGTGAGCAACGGTGAAACGGCACTGGCGTTGCTGGAACAAGAACCCTTTGATCTGGTGTTGATGGATTGCATGATGCCGGAGATGGATGGCTTTGAAGCAACCCGTCGCCAGCGAGAAATGGAACACAGCAAAGCGAGCCCGCGTACCCCGATTGTTGCGATTACCGCCAATACCGCGGAAGGCGTTCAGGCCCGTTGCCTAGCTGCTGGCATGGATGATTTTCTTGCCAAACCGGTGCATCTTGATGCACTAGAAACAGTATTGCGCCGCTGGCTGCCCGAGCAGCCCGTCAGAGATGAGGATGAACAATGACAAGAAAAGCCTTGCTGCTGGGAGCAACCGGGTTAGTGGGTCGTGATTGCTTAGAAAACCTACTTGCCTGCGATGACTATGAAAAGGTAATTGTGCTGACTCGCCGTCCTTTATCGGTGGAGCATCCCAAGCTAGATGTGCAGCGGGTAGATTTCGATAATATCGAGGCGCACAAGAATAGCTTCCAAGTTGATGATGTTTTTTGTTGTCTGGGCACGACCATGAAAAAAGCCGGTTCGCGACAGGCATTTCGGCATGTGGATCATGACCTTGTGGTGCTGGCCGGCAGCATGGCGAGGCGAGCCAATGTGCAGCGCTTTCTAGTCGTTTCGGCGGTGAGTTCCAATGCTCGCTCGCCGTTTTTCTACTCGCGGGTAAAAGGGCAGATGGAACGCGCGTTGATCAAGCTCGACCTGCCACTGTTGGCCATTCTGCAGCCGTCACTGTTACGCGGCGAGCGTGAAGACAAGCGCCGGGCAGAGGACTGGGGCAATATTTTCAATCGAGTGATTGAGCCACTGACACGCTGGACCGATGCCCACTGGCTTCCCGTGGACAGCGGCAAGGTGGCTGATGCCATGGTTGGTATGGCATTGATGGGGCCAGATACTGGCTTGTACCGATTGCGTTACCGGGATTTTCTGGTGTTTGCCGGCAAGTTCCGCGAGAAAATGAATAAGACAGCCTGAAAGGCTTTGGCTACAACCTGAACAAATAACCGAAGGAGTTAGTATGACCTTTGTGACTTGCGATCTTTGTGATGACAACGCCGATAGTGTTTGCGTGGTAACCGGACTTAACTGGCTCAGCTATGGCGGCCGCGACGCATTTGGTGGCGAAATCGTCACGGTTAAGTGCTTTGAAGACAACAGCCGAGTAAAGGAACACTTGGGCACCGACGGTAAGGGCAAGGTGCTTGTGGTTGATGGTGGTGGCAGCCTGCGCAATGCGTTGATCGGCGATATGATTGCGGAAAATGCGGTGAAAAATGGTTGGGAAGGCGTAATTATTTACGGCGCCTGCCGGGACGTGGACGCGCTAGCCAAGTTGGACATCGGTGTCATCACCCTAGGTTGCGTGCCGATTAAATCGGTTCGTCGTGATGAAGGGCAGCTGAACATTGAGATCACTTTCGGTGGCGTTGTTTTTCGCCCGGGTGAATTCGTTTATGCGGATAATAATGGGATCATCACTGCGCCCAAGGCCTTGGTATAAGGCTTGTCATTGACGATTCTTGGCAGGAACTCTGCTATAAAAGAATAGGGATGAGCCGGCACGACGCCGGCTGCGATCGCACAAGGAATAATTATGCTTAAGTCCATGCGGGTAGCGGAATACATGAGCCGCCGTCTTATCACCTTTTCCCCCGATATGTCCGTCAGTGAAGCCATTCGTACCTTGCTGGAAAATCAAATTTCCGGTGGCCCGGTGGTGAATGAGGCGGGCAGCGTGGTAGGGGTCTTTTCCGAATCTGATTGCCTCAAGGGGGCGCTGGAAGCAAGCTACCACGATACGGAAATTGGTTCGGTAAAAGAATATATGAGCGTGGATCTGCAGACCGTAGAAGGCTCGGATTCTATTCTTGATGTGGCAGAAATTTTCCTTGCGGATCACCGTCGTCGGCTGCCGGTGATGGATAACGGAAAGCTGGTTGGCCAAATCAGCCGCCGGGACTTGCTTCGTGCCATGGAAGACTTTGGGCATCGCCACACACTGTAGTGCTTGATTCAACTTCTTTGAACGCTGTTTGAACTCCGGGGGGAGTCACCATGAACCAACCTTACCAAGCGCCTAAGGCGGATGTTTCTATGGCCGGAAGTCAGGAGACGTATCAGCCCAAGTTTCTATCGCTGTCTGGTCGTATCGGGCGTATGCGGTATTTTGTCTATGCGGCGGGCCTTACGCTGCTTTTCTATTTGGTCATGGGCATTGCTGCAGCACTCGTGATCCCTGGCATTATGAGTGCTGGCCAAAGTGCTATTGGTGTGGGTGCCGTGATAATAGGGTTGATTGTCATGGTGGGGTTTATTGCTTTGATGGTGATGAGCTGGGGCTATATGGTGCGTCGCCTCAATGACATCAACGCCAGCGGTTGGTTGAGCCTGTTAATGCTAGTGCCGATTGCCAACCTAGTGTTGGGCCTGGTGATGTTGTTCAAACGCGGTAGCGAGGGTCGCAATCAGTACGGCGCGGCCCCAGTGAGCAACTCAGGCGGTGTGAAAGCAGCCTTCGTCATTGTGCTGTTGCTGATGGTGGGCTATTTCGGAGTATTGTTCCCGATCACCATGGCAAATTATGCGAATTATTCGCAACAGGCCATGCAGCAGATCGATTATTCCGAATACTGATGACTTGCGTTTGAAATTGAAAAAGGGCCATTGCGGATTCTAAGTCGTATGGACCCTGCTGCCGCTGCGCAGTACAGCGGAAACAAAAAAGGGGCTCTGAAGAGCCCCTTTTTATTGCCTGACTAAACCTTACGGCAGCAGGTGAGAAACAGCATCACGTTCTTCGGCCAGTTCCTGCTCGGTGGCTTGCATTTTGCCACGGGAGAAGTCATTGACCTCTAGGCCCTGAACGATAGTCCAGTCGCCATTCTTGCAGGTGCAAGGGAAGGAGTAGATCAGGCCTTCCTGAATGCCGTAGGAACCATCACTGTAGATGCCCATGGAAACCCAGTCACCTTCGTCGGTGCCCAGTGCCCAGGAACGCATGTGGTCCACGGCAGCGTTAGCAGCAGACGCGGCAGAAGACGCGCCACGGGCCTTAATGATCGCTGCACCACGCTGCTGTACAGTCGGGATGTAGTCGTTTTCATACCAGTCTTGCTCGACCTGATCAATGGCTACTTTGCCATCCACTTCACAGTGATGCAGATCAGGATACTGAGTGGAAGAGTGGTTGCCCCAGATGAGCATCTTCTTCACGTCATTGACGGTTTTGCCCAATTTGTTGGCCAGTTGCGCCATGGCACGGTTGTGGTCTAGGCGGGTCATGGCAGTAAACTGACGGGGATCGATGTCAGGCGCGTTGCGTTGGGCGATCAGGGCATTGGTGTTGGCCGGGTTGCCGACAACAAGAACCTTGATGCCTTTGCTGGCATTGTCGTTGATGGCTTTGCCTTGGGCGGAGAAGATGGCTGCGTTAGCTTCCAGCAGATCTTTACGCTCCATGCCCGGACCACGCGGACGAGCACCAACCAACAGCGCGTAGTCGGCGTCTTTGAAGGCCACGTTGGCATCGTCGGTACCGGTGATACCGGCAACCAGCGGGAATGCGCAATCTTCCAGCTCCATGATGACCCCGTTCAGGGCTTCCAGAGCAGGGGTGATTTCGAGCAATTGCAGAATAACGGGCTGGTCTTTGCCAAGCATGTCGCCGGAAGCGATGCGGAACAGCAGGGAATAGCTGATTTGGCCAGCGGCGCCGGTGACGGCTACGCGTACGGGTGCTTTCATGAACAATCTCCTAGCTTTAATTCGGGAGAACTTATGTGGCTGAAACCGAGAGGACCGCTGAGCAAGGTCAATGGGTCAGGGTCCATGACGGCGCGCATTATAAAGGACCCGACGGCTAATCGCACGGAATCAGAGGTATATATATGAGCAACTGGGATGTGCTGGTTATCGGCGCCGGCCAGGCGGGCTGCGCGGCAGCATGGGATTTGGCCGCAGCGGGCCTGCGTGTGGTGGTTATTTCCCGTGCCCAACCCCGTGCTAAGCCCTGTGCGGGCGGGGTTACCGAAAAGACGCTGGCTCGTTACCGGTTCAGTATTGCATCGGTGGTTCGCGAAACGGTGTCCACCCTAGCGGTGAGCCATACCTCTTCGCCCATTCGCCACCTAAGTGCCCAAGCACGGTTCTGTGTGATGACTGAACGGTCAGAATTGGATGCTCTTTGTCGCGCGAATGCTGAGCAACAGGGCGTCGTGTTCTGCGACACCGCAGGACTACGATCACTTCATCAGGAGGCTAACGGGGTTTCTGTGCGGACCCGGGAAGGTCAGCGCTTCACCGCCCCCTGGCTGGTCGCTGCGGATGGTGCCAACAGCGCTGTGGCGCGGATGCTGGGAGAGCGGCATCTGCGCGGTGCCATGGCCATCGAGGGGCGCGTACCCCGCAAGAACATACGTGATTACCCTCCCATGACGCTGGATTTTGGTGCAATTCGCGGCGGCTATGGCTGGCTGTTTCCCAAGGGGGACCATGTGAACGTGGGGCTCTATGTATGGCGCCATGGGGTGGCAGCGCCGGAGCGTTCCGCTCTGCAGCGTTACAGCCTTGCCCGTTTGGGCGCACAGGCCGAGCAGGTAGCGGGCTATCCTCTGGGGACGTGGCTGCCTAACACCCGGTTGGTTAATGGACGGGTGTTGTTTGTGGGCGATGCGGCAGGGTGCACGGAAGCGTTGCTGGGAGAGGGGATTTACGGCGCGGTACTTAGTGGGCAAATGGCTGCCCAGGCGTTACTGAGCAGTGAGCCGGAAATAGCCTACCCCGCCTCACTAGCAGGCTGGCGTGAAGAACTACACCAAGTCACTCGGCTTGGGCAGCTGTTCTATGGCCTATTACCCATTTCTACACGGCTGCTGCAGAGCCGGTTGGGGGCGACACTGGTTGATGGTTTTGCCCAGGGGCTGACCCTGGGGCAGTGCAAGCGCCAGTGGCGGGGGGCTCAGTTGTCGAAAGGCTGATGGCCTTTATGGCTCCGGTATTGCACCGGTGTGATACTGAACCAGCGTTTGAAGGCGCGATTGAAGGCACTTTGCTCGGAGTAGCCCAGATCTAGCGCGATTTGGTTAACGGAACGTTCACTGTGCAGCAGCCAGTCGCAGGCTAGGCGGCGGCGCTCGTCTTCCAGTAGGCTGGAAAAATCGGTGTTCTCGGCACGCAATTGCCGGCGCAGAGTCCAGGGCTTTATACCGAGCTGATCGGCAATGGGTTCCAGCTGCGGAACGCCCTGTTGCAGGCGATTCTGGATTTCTAAGCGCACCTGTTCCAGTAAATTGTCTCGGGCGTGGTACTGGGTGACGGCGCGTTGCATACGTGAGCGGGCCACCTTGTGAACTTCCGGATCGGCATCGCGCAGGGGCAAATCTAACATGTGGGCGGGTAATACGATGGCGTTTTCTGGCTGACCGAAGCTCACGTTGCAGCGGAAGATACGCTGATATTCAGTCTCATCGCCTTGCGGTGAATGTTTGAAAAGAATCTGCGTTGGGTTCAGTTCCTGGCCAATTAGCCAGCGACCGTAAATGATTGCGGCCGCAAAATTGGCGTCCACTCGTGCTGGATAGGTTGGCAGCGCTTCCAGGTCACTTTCCCACATTAAGCATAGCGTTTTGTCGCCATGATATTCTCGCCACTCGAAGCGCAATTGGGCGTATTCAGTGGTGACTTCCATAAAGGGAATCATCAGCTCTATAGCATCCCCCAGTGTGGCACTGGACATGCTGGCATAACCCAGTTCCCCCATGAAACGCGGGCGAATCCCTTCCCCCATGTGTAGACCGAAAAGGGGGTCGGCGCTGTCGGCAATGGCCTGCGACAGTAACTGATTCTCGATGGCCATGGATATTCGTGACTGGGGGTCTTCTAGATCCTCGTTGCTAATACCAGATGCTACTAGCGCATAGCTCAGGTCCACGCCGGCACGCAGCGCTGCATCCAGCAAATATTCCACCCAGAAAGGGGCGACAGTTTTATGCTTCAAAGAGGAAGCTAGGCTAGCGCACGGCATAGGCTCGCAATTGTTGTTATGGCGTCAGAGGGTCACTAGATAACGAAACGGGGCGCGGCAAGTCAACACTTGCCGAAGGGTTAGGCCTAGATTGATGGCTTATTGAGCGAGTTAGTGAACTTATGGTCTGAACGGCGCAGTGCAGGGAAGGGCGGATGCTCACTGGCGGGCAAATAGCGGGTTGTCTTTGTTCTCCACACGGATGTAGACACCAGAACAGTATTATTGATTTTCCCTAGGGCGCTTCGGTTTTGGTAGTCACTTGCTCGTAACGTTTATTGACGCGTTTGCGATGGCGGTGGTCTTACATAATAGAGGCTTCACTTGGTAGAAATTTCAATGGGTTTTCAACGCTGTGCGCAATGGTCTCAATGAAGGGGGGGGGCAAGGTTAGGCGACTAATAAGTCGTGGTGGCTCATGTTTTCTAATAATTGAACAGCAAGCTCGGCCTACGCTTTAGTAAGTATTTTGTTAGGGTAATGGCCTTATTTTTCGGTCGGCTAACCGGCGTGTGAACCAGGAGTGAGGACGATGACAGCAATAATTCGTCAGGGGCGTTATCAAGGACTTAGCAGCAAGGGCGTAACGGAGTATCGAGGTATTCCGTTTGCCAAGGCGCCACTGGGTGAGTGGCGCTTTAAAGCCCCTCAACCGCTACCGGACAGCGAAGACTGTGTTAACGCTGACCGTTACCCCCTGGCGTCATTGCAGCCACGCAATCCTATAATGGGAATTCAGGAATCCGGTGAAGATTGCCTTTATCTGAATATCTGGGCCCCTGAAGGTGAGGGCCCGTTTCCGGTGATGGTGTGGTTCCATGGCGGAGGCTATATGGCAGGCTCCACGTCCCAGGCTCTATATAATGGCGCAGAGTTAGCACGCAGCCAAAAAGTGGTAGTGGTTAATGCGGCATACCGTTTGGGCGCCATGGGCTTTGCGGATTTTTCGGCGGTGGCGCCAGAGTTGGATGCCGATACCAATCTGGGCCTGCGCGATCAGTTGGCGGCGCTACAATGGGTACAAGAGAATATTGCCGCTTTTGCTGGCGACGATAAGCAGGTGACGATCTTTGGTGAGTCTGCTGGTGGTTTCAGCGTCTGCTCATTACTGGCCTGCCCGCAGGCTGATGAGTTATTCCAAGCGGCCATTGTGCAGTCAGGGGGAGCGGATTTTGTGCTAGCCCCGGATCAGGTACGCAAGGTCACTAATGCGTTTGTGGCAGCCTTGCCGGGCGACGGCAGCGCCGCCGAAAAGCTGCTCAGTGCGGATAACAAGGGCTGGATTAAGGCCCAAAATGCGGCGGTGAAAGTGTTGGTGGATCGAGGCTTGCGTACCACCACACCTCAATTTGCCATGAACTTCTTGCCCATGGTGGATGGTGACGTGCTGCCGCAATTGCCGGTTGATGCCATCGCTGCAGGCGCTGCTGCCAACAAGCGTGTAATGGCTGGCGTATGTCGTGATGAATTCAACTTCTTCCAGTACGCTGGCGTGCTGGCTGGCACAACCACCATGGACGCCCTGAGGGAAATCAGCGATGAGGAAATTGTGAGCCGATTTGAGCGTGCGCTGCCCGGTAATGGCCGCCGTGCTTTTGATTATTACCAGACAGCGGTGGAGCCGGATGCACGGCGCAGCCGCCTGGACTGGTTAGCGGCTATGGAATCCGATCGTCTGTTTCGGGTGCCCACAGTGCGCCTACTTGATGCCCAGAGCCAGCATGCTCAGTGCTGGGGGTTTCAGTTTACCTGGCCCAGCGAGCCCTTCGGTGTGCCACTGGGGGCCTGCCATGTGGTGGACGTGCCCTTTGTCTTCGGTGTGACAGATACCCCAGCGGGAATGTACTTCACCGGAGGTACGAGTGAAGCGCGGGCGCTGTCTCATCAGGTGCAGGCAGCGTGGGGCACTTTTGCGCGGGGCGATGCGCCAGGCTGGAATGCTTGGCAATCGGACCGTCAGGTGTGCCAGCTGGGCCCGGGTGAGACCATGGCTTCCTTGTTGGATGAAAGTGGCGAACAGCTCTGGCGAGACATCATCCCGGTGGTTTGAACCGGATTTCCACTACCACACAAAACCCGTAGAATACGCCCCCCGTAGGGGGCGTTACGCCTTACGCACAGCTGATATAATCTCCCTATCCGCAGTACTTTCTGCAGTGCTTTTCTGAAACGGTTCCGGCCGAGGTGGACTATGAGTGTAGCGACATTGATCGAGCGCAAGGTTTTCGAGGCGGTGCCTGTGGCACATTTCGCCCTGGAAAATGAAAGCCACAAGCACAGCGTGCCGCCAAACTCGGAAACCCACTTCAAGCTGGTGCTGGTGAGCGAGGTGTTTGCCGGCATGATGCCGGTGCGTCGCCATCAGATGCTCTACAAAATTCTTGCTGAAGAGTTGGAGGGGCCTGTGCATGCGCTGGCATTGCACACCCATACGCCGGCGGAATGGCAGGCCAAGGGGGGCGAGATTTTGGCGTCACCGGACTGCCTGGGTGGCAGTAAACATGACCCGCAATTCAGCAAGGGAGAATCAACGTTGGGAGAGAAGTCGTGAGTACCCAGCATCGGGTGGAAACCCCACATAGTATTGTGGTGGCGGCGTTGTACAAATTTGTTCGGCTGTCTGGGTTCGAGCAATTGCAACAGCCGCTGCTGGATCTGATGCACGCTAACGATGTGCGCGGCACTTTGCTTCTGGCCAATGAGGGCATTAACGGCACAGTTTCCGGCCCCCGTGCCGGGGTGGATGCGGTGTTGAACTGGCTCAAGAGCGACGAACGCCTGGCGACGCTGGAGCATAAGGAGTCTTTCCACGACGAGCATCCATTTTTGCGTACCAAGGTGAAGCTAAAGAAAGAGATCGTCACCATGGGGGTGGAAGGTATTGACCCTACCCGCACCGTGGGCACCTACCTGTCACCGCAGGAATGGAATGAAATTATTGCTGATCCGGACACGGTGTTGATCGACACCCGCAATGATTATGAAGTGGAAGTCGGTACCTTCAAAGGCGCCATTAACCCCGAGACGCGCACCTTCCGGGAGTTCCCAGAATACGTTAAGCAAACCTTGGATCCGCAAAAGCACAAAAAAGTGGCCATGTTTTGTACCGGCGGCATACGTTGTGAGAAGTCCACGGCTTATCTGAAAGAGCAAGGCTTTGATGAGGTGTACCACCTGAAAGGTGGCATTCTCAAATATCTGGAAGAGATGCCTAAGGAAGACTCTCTATGGGAAGGAGAGTGTTTTGTCTTTGATGAGCGAGTGACGGTGGATCATGACCTGAATCCTGGCGAATTTGATCAATGTCACGCCTGTCGTCGACCTATTAGCGATGAGGACAAGCGCTCAGCGCAGTTCCAGCTGGGGGTTTCCTGCCCGAAATGTTTTGATGAATCCTCACCGGAGCAAAAACAGCGCTTTGCGGAGCGGCAGAAGCAGATTGAGCTAGCCCGCGCTCGTGGCCGCCAGCACCGCGGCCAGAACCCCCGCAAATCCTCCTGACAGGGCCATCGTGCTGACTTAGACTGGACGATTCCCGGTGTATCGTTCCAGCGTAGCCTCAATATAGTCGCGGTGTAGCCCATGCGGATTTTGGTTGTTGTTTTGATGAGCGTGCTCAGCGTGCCGGTGGCAGCTGGCACCGCTCAGGTGGCGGTGGCGACTAATTTCGCACACACACTGAAACGTCTGATTCCCTTATACGCGCTGCGCCATCCGGATGACCGGATTGGCGTGACGGTGGCGTCCACCGGCAAACTGGCGGCACAAATTCGCCAAGGCGCGCCCTACGATATCCTCCTCGCCGCGGACCAGCGTCGCCCTGAAGAACTGGCTGCGGACGGTTTTCTGGATTCTGCCTCCATTCGCACTTATGCCCTGGGTGCTTTGGTGTTGTGGACACCCACTCGGGGCGTTTCGCTTGCCCCAGAGAACTTGCGCCAGGGCCATGTTCAGCCACTGGCCCTGGCCAATGCCCGCACGGCACCTTACGGGGTGGCGGCGGAATCGGCACTGCTGCATGTGAAACTGCCCCAGGGAGTGAAACGAGTTACCGCTGAAAACGTAGGCCAGAGCTATCATTTTGCCCACAGTGGTGCTGCCGCCGCAGCCTTTGTGGCATGGAGCCAAGTACAGCAGCAGGGCGGTAGCCAGTGGCGAGTGCCGGCGCATTGGTACGCGCCGATTGTTCAGCAGGGGGGGCTGCTAGGCAAGAATGATACTGCGCAGCGGTTTTATGATTTCCTTTTCAGCCCTCAAGCCCGAGCCCTAATTGAACAGACAGGTTATCAGGTGCCCTATGATGCTTTCTGAGGGTGATTGGCTGGCGTTGAGTGTCAGTGTTCAGTTGGCGTTGCTGACCACGGTTATCCTGATCGTGATTTGCACACCGCTGGCCTGGTGGCTAGCGCGTCGCCGTTTGCCCGGCCAAGCATTGCTGGAGGCCGTGTTGGCGCTACCTTTGGTATTGCCCCCCTCGGTGTTGGGGTTTTATTTGTTGATCGGATTGGGGCCGAATGGGCCTGGGGGCTGGTTGGCTAATGTGGTTGAACAACGCTCGCTGGCCTTCACTTTTACCGGGCTGGTGGTGGGGTCGGTGGTGTATTCCTTGCCCTTTGTTCTGCAGCCGCTAAAGAATGCGTTTTCCGCTATCGACTCCAAACAGTTGGATATGGCTGCAGTGACGGGTGCCGGGCCACGGGATCGATTCCTCTCTCTGGTATTGCCCCAGTGCCGGGAAGGGTATGTCTCTGCGGCGATTCTGGGCTTCGCCCATACCTTAGGCGAGTTTGGTGTGGTGCTGATGATTGGTGGCAGCCTGTCCGGACAAACCCGGGTAGCCTCGGTGGCGCTGTATGAGCATGTGGAAGCGGGGGATTATGTTAGTGCTCATCGGCTTGCCGCGGTTCTGCTTGGCCTGTCGCTGTTGCTGCTGTGGGGGCTGTTCCGCTGGCAGCGTGGCCGTTCCGGCCCAGGAGCCATGCCATGAGTCTGGCGTTGTCGATACGCGGGCGGCGTGGTGCTTTCCAGCTGCAAGTGGATGCCACCCTGCAACCCGAGGGGGTTACCGTGCTGTTCGGCGCTTCCGGTGCAGGCAAGAGTTCGTTGCTGCGCATGGTGGCAGGGCTAGACCCATGCGAAGGCACGATCCGTTTTGCCGATCAGCTGTGGCGGTCTTCGGGGCTGTCGTCTGAGCGTAAAAACGATGTGGATTTGGCGGTTTGGCAGCGGCCCATCGGCATGATGTTTCAGCAACCCACGCTGTTTCACCACCTTACCGTGCAGGGCAATCTGAACTATGTGGCGCGGCGGCGGCGCAGCCCTATTGGGCAGGTGGAACAGGTGATCAAACAGACCGGTATTGCGCCGTTGCTGTCGCGTCGCGTGGACGGTTTGTCTGGCGGAGAGAGCCAGCGAGTGGCACTTGCCCGGGCTTTGTTGGGCACACCCCGGTTGTTGCTTCTGGACGAGCCGCTCTCGGCTCTCGGGGAGGAGCACAAGCAGGGATTACTGGATCTGATTGCCTTGGCGGCGCAAACGGTGCCGGTGCTGTATGTCACACATAATATGGATGAGCTGCTACGTCTGGCAGACCAGGTCTGGCTGATGGAGCAGGGCCGGGTGGTTGCTCAGGGGCCGGTCGGCCAGGAGCTGTCACGGCTGGATAGTGTGTTGGCTCAACGCGCGGATGCAACCGCTTTACTGGCTGGCGAGGTGGGGAGCTATGTCCGAGAAGATCACTTGCAGGGCATAAGAGTGGGTAGCCACACCCTGTGGCTACCTGGTCTCCAGCGGCTGACTCCTGGCGAGCCGGTGCGGCTGCGGATTGCTGCCCGAGATGTAAGCCTGTGCCTTAGCGCGCCCAACGACAGCAGCATCCTCAATATATTGCCTGCTCAGGTGGTTGGCCTGCGCGATGTGGGTCCTGGGCAATGCCTGGTCCAACTTCGCCTGGCTGGCCAGTGTATTTTGGCGCGTATTTCCGGTCGCTCTGCACGTCAGCTTTCGCTGTTTCCTGGCACCGATCTTTATGCACAGATCAAAGCCGTGGGACTGGTGTAGTGGCGCCTGGGGGGCTGTTGCGCTGCGCGGGCTTAGCACAATGTTTATGCTTTTGCTCGCAACCCGCCTGGCTCCGCCAGTCGGCCGCTAGGCCGAAGCGAAGCTCCCCGGTGGTAATGGTGCTGGTGCCGGAGAAGAAGAACATGATTACCGTGATCAATTGCAGAGCCAAGATCACCCCTGGCGACCACAAGCTGGCCAGCCCCATGGCGAGTAGAGGCTGCAAATCGCCATGGCTAGGCAGTGCAATGCTAATGGCCACCCCGTACAGGGCGGCCAGTAAAGCCATCAGCTGGTACACCGAGAACAGGGTACTGCCACCGCGATAATCCGCCCGCAACGTTTCTGAATAGACTCGCCACAGTTGGCTACCCACCAGACTCAAAGCAAAAGCCAGCGCAAATAGCTGGTGAAAAAACAGGGCACAGCAAAATAAAGCCAATGCGGTATAAATCACGCAGGTCACCGCTTGTATGGGGATCACTTTGATGGCTTCCATTTCGCCTGCAAACGCAATTTTCTTGGTTTTGCCGATGAAGACATGATTCAGCGTAGCAAACATGCGCTGAGCCCAGAGTGGTGCATCGTGTAATGCTTTTCCGTAGCAACAGCCGAAACTGATGCAGGCCAGCCGCCCGATACCTTCCCCCATTACATAGGCAATGGACATCGCGGCAAGCATGGGCAGGGTGGGTAGTGGCGTATCCCACCAATGTTGGCTGGCCTTGTCGGCAAGCCAGAGAAAAATGGGCGCAATAATGATGCCGACAAAACTGGCGCCACCAACGGTAAAACCGTGACGGTTTTTCTCTACTAGGGTGGCGATAATTTTCGCCGCCGGGAGGCAGATGATGAGAACGCCTAGGGTGAGAGCAAGGCTGGTTACCAACGACACACCGGCAGAGGCCGTTAACAGGATGAACGTGGCGACACCGAGGCCTCCGGCCAAGCCAGTAAACAAGCCGTAGAAAGTCAGGTTAAGCCCTTGCCAAGAACCATCGTGGTTTTTCTTCAGTGGTAGTGAAGCAACAAACTGCCAACGTTCCTCCGGTAAATGACGAAACAGTAGGCGAAACCCAAGCCCGAACAGCAGGGCACAGACAAGCAAAAACAGATCCGCAGCCATTAGCTAGCTCCTTCGACGGTTTTGGCCAACACTGCGGGTATAAGGGGGCGAAGGAATGACAGAGCGATGACGCTTCAGTGACAGCGATGCGGGTGTGTAAAAGAGAGGAAGAAAGGGCAATATAAAGGAGGCTAATCAGTCACGGTTACGCAGAAAACTCTCAGCGGCCTGAACGATTAATTCGGTGACAGAGCGGTCTTCCATCAATGCCTGCATTTTTAAGCGTTTATGAAGATCGGCAGGAATGTCCGCAGTCAGGCGGCGGTAACCTTCACGAACGGCACCCTGACGCGGTGTTCTCTGGCGCGACGCGCTGGTCACTTTTGGGGGGGTAGCAGCTCGCTTACGCGGGCGGGCTTTCTCTTCGAGAGTAACGAAATCAATCTGTTCCATGGGGGCTGCTGTGGGCCGGCAAAGATGCCGATCAGGGTACTGGAAAGTGCTGTAAATAGACAGGATTGGTACTTAAATTTATAGTGCAAAAAATAGTACAAAAGATGATTGCAATGTTTGTATGACCACGGGGCCTCTGTAAGCATGGCAGAGATCTTGTAATGGGGGCAGAGGGCAGGTTCAAAAAATAAAACACTGGGGACAACATGGAAAACGTGGATGTGCTGGTCATCGGCAGTGGTTTCGGGGGCGCTGTAATGGCATGTCGGTTAGCAGAGAAGGGCCGTAAGGTTGTCGTGCTGGAGCGGGGACGACGCTGGCTGCCTAGTGATTACCCCTCTGTTTCACAGAAAAACTGGTTCTGGGATGAAGCGGAACCGGAAAAACAAAATGGATGGGTCGATTTCCGCAATTTCGGCGATATGAGCATTGCCATGGGCGCAGGCGTTGGCGGTGGGTCGTTGATCTATGCCAATGTAAGCATTGAGGCTAAACCAGAAGCGTTCGACCAAGGTTGGCCGCAAGCGATTAATTATGCCACCTTGAAGCCTTACTATGACATCACTGGAGTGATGCTCAATGTTCAGACCTTGCCCGCCAGCCAGTGGACGCCCCGCACCCATTTGATGAAAGAGGCGGCAGATGCGGTAGGTGCGGGGGATCGATTCACGGTGCTGCCCCAGGCAATTACATTCGATCCGGATTGGCGAGCGGAAAACGACGACTCTTTCGATTATCGCCACAGTAAGATGTGGGTAAATGCCCAGGGAAAGCAGCAGGGTACTTGCACCCATTGTGGCAATTGTGATTTGGGGTGTCCGGTTAAGGCCAAAAACACCTTGGATCTTAATTATCTGGCAGCGGCAGAAAGCGCTGGTGCGCAGATCCGTCCATTGCATCACGTGCGTACCATTCGCCCGCTGGCGTCCGGAGGTTTTGAGGTGCGCGCCATGGATCTGGACGCGCGTGGCTGGCGAGTCTTTAAGGCCAATAAAGTGATTGTGGCCGCTGGCTCCCTGGGCTCCACTGAACTGTTGCTGCGTTGTCGAGATCAATACAAAACGCTACCAAAGTTAAGCCGTAAACTGGGGCATAACTGGAGCAGTAACGGCGACTTTGCCACGGCGGCGTTCTACGATGATCGACAGATTTCACCCACCCGGGGGCCAACCATCACCAGTGCTATCGATTACTTGGATGGATCGGATAACGGTGCCCGTTATTTTGTAGAAGACGGCGGTCTTCCGGATATTCTTGGAAGCTGGCTGGAGCGATTGGGCAAACAGCCTCGCTTTAGTAGCACACGGTTAGGAGCCGCGATGCTCAAGTATGGCGATAGCAGTAACCCCTTTGGGAAAATGATGCCCTGGTTTGGTCAGGCCATGGATGAACCGGGCGGTACTTTTTCCTTGGCGCGGCGTTGGTATTGGCCCTGGAAGCGTGAGCACCTGAAACTGCGTTGGGACTACCGCAAGGCAGAAAAAGCCGTGCAAGGCCTGGCCGATCGCCATTTAGCGCTAACGGCGGCCACTGGCGGTAGCCCGATGGCTCCAGTCACCTGGAGCTGGTTCAAGAATTTGGTTACCCCGCACCCTCTGGGCGGCTGCAATATGGCGGACTCTGTGGAACAGGGGGTGGTGAATCATGCCGGGGAAGTGTTCAATTACCCTGATCTCTATGTGATAGATGGCGCCATGGTGCCGCGGGCACTGGGCTTAAACCCGTCCCGGACCATCGCAGCACTGGCGGAATATTGTGCGGCTCAGATGGACTAAATTCCCAGAGAGGAGTAACGCAGAAGCATGAGTGATGCCCGTTTCCATATCGTGTTTTCCGGGAAGTTGGTCGGCGGCGCCGATTTATCCACGGTGAAGAGTAACCTGGCACGGCTGTTCAAAATGGATAATGCCCGGGTGGAGAGGTTGTTTTCGGCTCAGCCGGTGGTGATCAAGAAAAACACCGATCAGGCTACCGCCATGAAGTTTCGGGCGCTTATGAAGCAAGCGGGCGCTGAATGCGAAATCAGGCCGGTGGCTGTGCAGTCAGCTCCCGAATTGGCAGCAGCACCGGTGCCTTCGTCGGGAATGCCGGCCACATCGGTTGAGTCCTACCGGTCAGCCGGTGAGGCCCGTATCCCAAGTGCGGGCTCAGGCGGCTTGGAGACAGTAGGAACCATTCGTACCGGAGGTACCGGTTTTTCAGGTGCCTTTTCGGTAGCAGATGTGGGGGAAAACTTGAATAACGCGGAACATGCGCCGCCTCCACCGGCACCGGATGTCAGTCATTTGAGTATGGCGCCGCCAGGGGAAAGGCTGGGGCAGCCAACTGGCGTGGCGCCTCCGGCGCAACCCGACATCCGTCATCTGTCACTCAAAGACAACGAGTGACACGCAATGCCAGGATTCGCCTCGCATTGCGAGGGCGCTAACGTTGCCGGCAAGTTGACGTTGCTCGGGTTCGGGTTCATCTCATTGAGTGGGTCGAGTCGCTTGTGGCGACCTTCTTGTACTGGATCACGCACGTTACGCTTGATTGCATTGATTAGTGATAGAAGGGGGCGGAGCAGGGCAACCGTAGCGAGGGCTGCCGCAGAGGTTAGGCTGACTCGCCGCCTTCATCCGGGCCGTGAAAACACAAAAATAGCTCTTCAATGAGCTCAGGAATGCCCAGAGCCATTTGTCTAACCACCTGAGTGTTCTCCCACAGGGCGTCAAGCGCCTCATCCTCATCAAGCCCAGAAATAAGAATAAACGGTAGCAAGAGATTAGCGATGGTTTCTTCGTCGATTGCGTACCATTGGGACTCCTTCACGAAGACGCCAGTCATAAACCCAGCACACCAGCTGGCCAGATCTTGCCCATCTTCTTCCTGGTAAGGATCAAGCAGGCAAGGCAGATTAATGGTTTCACCACTGAGTAGCTGAGTCACCAGCCGCTGGCGAAGCTGATTGAGCGCAGAGGCCACGTCTTCGGGTACAGGCATTTCTAGCTCATGGGCGTAGTCGATGCTGTCGGCAAACCCGTCGTCATGGGGGCCTGCAGCCAGGGCGCAGAGCATGCCGTGAATTTCCGTCCAGGTGGGGGCGTCGTCGCCCAAGCTGGCGAAATGCTGACGAACCGTGTTTTTTAGGCTTGGATTGGTGATCTCAGACATGCTTTTCTCCCGGTGGGGAGCAAGCATACCGGCAGACGCGTCAGGGCTCCACTGTCCTGTCGCTGTTGCCCGCTATGCCTGAACTTTTTCTGGTGATTAGCTTTGGGTGTTTATTAATGGAGGTCAGTTGGCCAGCTGAATACGGTTTCTGCCCAGGTCCTTAGCCTGATACAGAGCACGGTCGGCCCGCTTAATAAATTCTTCAGCGCTTTCCCCAGGTTGATACGGTGTCAACCCGGCAGAAAATTTGCTGCGCAGATCGCCGGAAAAGGAATAGTGCTGCTGGGCGAAGCGATTACGCAGACGCTCCATTGCAGCCTGGCAAGCCTGGGTGCTTGTATGAGGAAACAAGACCACAAATTCCTCACCGCCATAACGAGCCAGCAGGTCGGATTTGCGTAGCCCCATGGCGGCGAGCTGGGCAAAGCGATGTAGCACGTCATCACCGGCGTGGTGGCCGTAGGTGTCGTTAACTTGTTTGAAATGATCCAAATCGATGATCGCAAGATGAAGCGGGTTGTTCTCCCTGTTCGCACGGGACATCTCTTCTTCTAGCCTTTCCAGAAAGTGACGACGATTGTAAAGGCCAGTTAAGTCATCACGCACGGCAATGGCACTCAGTCGATTGTGGGCTTCGTGTAACCGTCTGCGCTGTTCTCGCACTCTCGATTGCAGATTATGGATATAGCCCCCCATATAGATAAACCAGCCGAGGCCAAGCGCAAGGATGAGCCAGTGGCCAACTAGGTAAGCGAAAATTGCTTGTTGTGGCGCCTCAAACCATTCGTAGATCAACAGACTGGTAAAACAGAGTTGCGTGAAAGCCGCAATCAATAGCATTCGACGCCGATCCAGTGCGAGTACGCCGAAGGTCATGACCATAAAATAGATGCTTAGCATAGCGCCGCGCAATTCCCGGGAATAGTGCAGGATGGCGGTGGTTAACAGGATCCCCGCGGCCATCTGCACAATGGTCAGGCTGGGGTCACGGAACTGTTCGCTGATGCCGGTGCGAATCAGGAGATAGAAGAACACATTGATGATAACAATTAGCGCAAGCAAGGCCAGAGTGGGCGTGTTCGGCTCAAAGGCTGCGAGTTCCACACCAATAAAAGTGCCTGCCCACAATAAGCAATAAGAATAGAACGCCATGAGTTGGCGTTTTAGCCGAATTGCTCGCTCCGGCGCGGCGGTGGATTTCACAGTAAACACAGGCAAAACACCTAAACGAATGGTTGTTATCTTTTAGTGCAACTTTACCGTTTTTATCGGGCTAGGTCACAGACCTGTCATTGTCGATAGTAGACAGCCAATGACAGACTGTTGTTCAACTAACTGTATGTTTGCCGGGATGAGGCCCTCGTATGTCTACACCGCTTTTTGACCTGACATTAACTGAAGAGCAACGCATGACCCGTGAAGGGATGCGCAAGCTGGTTCGAGATTCCCTGTTTCCACAATCGCGTGAAGCAGATGACGCGGCGAAGGCGAATGCTCAACTGCTAAACAGTATCGCGGGTTTTGGTCTGTCGTTGATGCCGATGCCCGAAGCACTGGGTGGCGTGGGCATGCCTCGCTCACCGCTGTCCAACGCTTTGGCGGTAGAAGACCTTGCCCAAGGGGATATTTCCCACACGTTAGCAGCCTTGCAGCCGATGGCGGCAGTGAATGCATTGATAGATTTTGGTAATGAAGACCAGCAAGAACGCTGGTTGCCATCCATGGCTACAGAAAGCTTCACTGGGGCGGCTATCGCATTGACAGAGCCCCGTGCCACTTTTGAGCCATCCTCACCGGTCACCACGGCACAAAGCGCCGATGGACAAGTGGTACTGAACGGTGTGAAAAGCATGGTGCCGTTAGCAGCACAATGTGAGTGGTTTGTGGTGGTAGCGGCGGAAAAGGATGACGTATCTGCTTTTATCGTGCCGAAAACCGCAGCAGGCCTAACAATCGAATCGCAAGCGTATATGGGACTTCGTAGTGCTGAGCTGGCCACGTTGACTTTAGAATCAGTGGTGGTTCCGGAGGCCGATCGCTTGGAGCGCTTTGACCTGAATCGTTTGCTGGGTCTGGCTCGCATTGGCCAATGCGCCTTGGCGGTGGGGTGCTGTCAGGCGGTAATGGAGTACGCCATCCCTTATGTGAATGAGCGTAAGGCATTTGGTGAACCGATTGCCTGGCGCCAGTCTGTGGCCTTTATGGTGGCCAATATGGCGATCGAGATTGAAGGGATGCGGCTGATGATGTTGCGCGCCGCCAGCCGGGCCGAACAGGGGCTGGATTTCCACAAGGAAGCCTATCTTGCGCAGCTATTGTGCATGGAAAAGGCCATGGAAATTGGCACCAACGGTATTCAGCTCTTCGGTGGAGCGGGCTTTGTTCGCGACTACCCACTAGAGATGTGGTACCGGAACTTGCGCAGCATTGCCGTGCTTCACGGCAGCCTGATGGTGTAGGAGAACAGCATGATTAATTTAGAATTGCCCGAGAAGCTTAAACAAACCCAGCAGATGGCCCAGCAACTGGCCAGCGGTGTTTTTCGCCCGATTTCACGCAAATACGACGCCATTGAACACTGCGAGACTCCGGAAGAGCTGAAACCCGTGGCGCAGATGATGGCGGCTATGCCCCGTGGGGGCGGAAAAAAAGGTGGCAGTAGCGAGTCAATTAAGAATGGCATCAACATGATGGGCATTCTAGGTGTTGAGGCCATGTGCTGGGGTGATGTGGGCCTGATGTTGTCCATTCCCGGTTCCGGGTTAGGTAATGCGGCCATTATGGCCGTGGGTACACCGGAGCAGAAAGAGAAGTATGGCAAGCTTTACTGTGCCATGGCGATTACGGAACCTGGCGCTGGTTCCGATTCTGCCGCGGTCGCTACTACAGCGGTGGCAGAGGGTGATGAATGGGTGCTCAACGGTGAGAAGATTTACTGCACCGCTGGCCAGCGGTGCGATGCTATTGTGGTTTGGGCCACGCTGGACAAATCACTTGGCAAGGCCGCGATTAAGTCGTTTATCGTTCCCCGTGATAACCCTGGCGTAGAGCTAGTGCGTGTGGAAGATAAGATGGGCTTACGGGTATCCGATACCGCCGCGTTAGCGTTTAACAATTGCCGGATACCCAAAGACCATATTCTCGGTTCTGCCGAGGTGGGTGATACGGAAGAGGCACGCAAAAAATCCTTCGGCGGGGTGATGCAGACCTTCGATAATACCCGTCCACAAGTGGCCGCCATGGCGTTGGGTGTGGCGCGTGCAGCCCTGGAGATAACTCGCGATATTCTTGAAAAAGAAGGGGTTGCGGCTGATTACTCTAAACAGCCTTACAATTCAACCGCTCGAGAGTTGGAGGTATATCGGTTGGAGGCCGACTTGGAAGCGGCGCGGTTGATGACTCTCAAGGCTGCCTGGATGGCAGACAATGGCCAGCCCAATTCCCGTGAGGCTTCCATGTGTAAAGCCAAAGCCGGACGTATGGGCAACGACGTCACATTAAAGTGCGTGGCGCTATGCGGTGAGCTGGGCTACTCCGAGCGCACCTTGTTGGAAAAACTGGCTCGAGATTCGAAAATCATCGATATCTTCGAGGGCACCCAGCAGATCCAGCAGTTAATTGTGGCAAGGCATCTGCTTGGATTGTCATCGAAAGAACTGAAATAAGCACAATAGAGCGATCAACAAAAAGCGCGGCTAAGCCGCGCTTTTTGTTTTTAAGGCAGGGCAGTAGACTCTCCCTTTGTCTTTAACAAGGTCTTTGGGCAAGGGGAATCGTATGTCTGAGTCGCTGGCTGACAAGGTTGTCTGGATTACTGGGGCCTCTTCGGGCATTGGTGAAGCTTTGGCTCGAGAATACGCCAGGCGTGGCGCTCAGCTGGTGTTGTCCGCCCGCCGGGAAGAAGAGCTGGAACGGGTGCGGGCCGGTTTGGTCAATAGCGAAGCGCATTTGGTGTTGCCTTTGGATTTAGCTAACAGCGACGCCATGGAGGCGGCGGTGGAACAGGTTCGCCAAACCTGTGGCCGGCTTGACCAGGTGGTACACAATGGGGGCATTTCCCAGCGTTCGCTGGTGGCGGATACGGATTTGAGCGTAGATCGCCAAATTATGGAGGTGAATTTTTTCGGCACAGTAGCGTTGACCAAAGCTGTTCTTCCCTGGTTTAAGGCGCAGGGTGGAGGGCGGTTCGTGGTGATTACCTCCCTGGTGGGCGAGCTGCCGACCCCGCTTCGCAGTGCGTACAGTGCTAGCAAACATGCGCTGCATGGTTTTTTCGAATCTCTGCGCGCGGAAGAGTACGATCAGGGTATTCGTGTGACGCTGGTGATGCCGGGTTTTATTCGTACCCAGGTGTCCATTAATGCGCTCACCGGCGATGGCAGCCGCCAGGGCACCATGGATGACGCCCAGCAGACCGCCATGGCCCCGGAAGAATGCGCCAAACGGCTGGTCGAAGCCGTGCAGCGTGGCCGTGATCAGGTTATTATCGCCGGCCGCGAAGGGGCGGGCATATACTTGAAGCGCTGGGCTCCCTCGCTGTACCGCCGACTGATCCGCAAAATGAAGGTCACCTGATGTCAGACAACGCTGATACCAAAAAACGCACCCGCCTGAACAAACTGCAAAAGAAACTGCGCAGAGAAACGGGCCGTGCCATTGCTGATTTCAATATGATCAGCGAGGGCGACAAGGTAATGGTGTGTTTGTCCGGCGGTAAGGATTCTTACACTATGTTGGAGATTCTACGGAACCTTCAGCACTCTGCCCCGGTGAATTTCGAACTGGTGGCAGTAAACATGGACCAGAAACAGCCCGGTTTCCCAGAGCACATCCTCCCTGAGTATCTGGAAAAGGAAGGCGTGGCATACCACATTCTGGAGAAAGACACCTATTCCATCGTCAAAGAAAAGGTGCCAGAAGGAAAAACTACCTGCGGCCTGTGTTCACGCCTGCGCCGGGGCAGCCTCTACGGGTTTGCCGAGGAAATAGGTGCCAATAAAATTGCGCTTGGTCACCATCGCGATGACATCGTCGAAACCTTGTTTCTGAACATGTTCTATGGCGGCAAAATGAAAGCCATGCCCCCCAAACTGCGCAGCGATGACAGCCGTAATGTGGTGATTCGCCCGCTGGCGTATTGCCGCGAGAAAGACATCATCGAGTTCTCGGCCTTGAAGGAATACCCGATCATTCCCTGCAATTTATGTGGCTCCCAGAAGAACTTGCAGCGGCAAGTGATTAAGGAGATGTTGCAGCAATGGGACAAGCAGCAGCCGGGACGGATTGAAAATATCTTTGCCGCAGTGCAAAACATCGCCCCTTCACAGCTGGCGGATACCCGCCTGTTTGACTTCGAAAACCTTGAGCAAGGGCAGCAGCAGGGCGGTGATCAAGCCCATCGTCTCGATGTGGTTAATCTGTTCGGGTGATCAAAAAATAACAAAACAGACTTTGTTTACCACTAAACATGATTCACGGCGCCGTTTCCGGTAAAATGCGGTCGCCTTATTTCGGGGCGCCCGCCTTTATGCGCCTTGAACCGTTCCCCCGGGCTTTCGCGATGATCCACACGGTAGCGCGCTGACGTAGACCTGTTGCCGGATTCTCTCTGAACGTCCCGATTAATCAAGATTCTCTCGACCAGAAGGGTAGGAGCACCATGACCGATCGTATTCAGAAGGGTGGCCTTGAAATCGCCGCCGAACTCCATGATCTGGTAGTCAATGAGATTGCGCCGGGTACCGGCGTCGACCCGGAGCACTTCTGGGCCGAGCTGGAAAGCATCCTTAATGACCTAGCCCCCAAAAACAAAGCGCTACTGGCCAAACGTGACGACCTGCAGAAGCAGATCGACGCTTGGCACAAGGCCCGCGTGGGGCAGGCCATCGACATGGCTGAGTACAAGCAGTTCCTAACCGAAATTGGTTACCTGCTACCCGAGGGCGAAGACTTTAACATCACCACCGAAAACGTGGATGCGGAAATTGCCACCATTGCTGGCCCGCAGCTGGTTGTGCCGGTGAAGAATGCACGCTTTGCCTTGAATGCGGCGAATGCTCGGTGGGGTAGCTTATACGATGCCCTGTACGGCACCGATGTGATTTCCGACGAGGGGGGTGCCGAGAAAGGTGGCGCTTACAACCCGAAGCGCGGCGCCAAGGTGATTGCCTGGGCCCGTGACTTTTTGGATAACTACTTCCCGCTGGCCAGTGGCTCCCACAAAGACAGCACTGGCTACGCCATTGAAGACGGCAAGCTGGTTGTGTCTCTGGGCGAAGAGAAGACCGGCCTTAAAGACGCATCTCAGCTTCAGGGTTTCCTGGGCGATGCCGCAGCCCCCACTGGGGTGCTGGTGAAGCACAACAATCTGCATGCGGAAATTCAGTTCGACGCCAGCCACCCGATTGGTGCTGACGACGCGGCCAACATGAAAGATGTGCTGCTGGAGTCTGCCATCACCACCATCCAGGATTGCGAAGACTCTGTCGCCGCTGTGGATGCGGAAGACAAAGTTGAGGTTTACCGCAACTGGGCTGGCCTGATGAAAGGCGATTTGGAAGAGAGCTTCCAGAAAGGCGGCAAGACGATGACCCGTTCCATGAATGCGGATCGTGAGTACACCGCGCTGGACGGTTCCTCCCTGACCCTGCACGGTCGTTCGTTGCTGCTGGTGCGTAACGTGGGTCACCTGATGACCAACCCGGCCATTCTGCACAACGGTGAAGAAACGCCTGAAGGGATTATGGATGGCATGGTCACTGTACTGGCCGCCATGCACGACCTGAAAAAAATCAACAAGCTGAGTAACAGCCGCACCGGTTCGGTCTACATTGTGAAGCCGAAAATGCACGGCCCGGAAGAAGTGGCCTTTGCGGTTGAGCTATTTGAGCGCATAGAAAAAGCATTAGGTTTGGCCGCTAACACATTGAAAATTGGCATTATGGACGAAGAGCGCCGCACTACTGTGAACCTGAAGGAGTGTATCCGTCAGGCCAAGGATCGCGTTATCTTCATCAACACAGGCTTCCTCGATCGCACCGGTGACGAAATGCACACCTCCATGGAAGCGGGCCCCATGGCACCTAAAGGTGAGATGAAAACCCTGCCGTGGATTAGCGCCTACGAAGACTGGAACGTGGACATTGGCCTGGAATGCGGCCTGAAAGGTCACGCCCAGATCGGTAAAGGCATGTGGGCCATGCCCGATGAAATGGCACAGATGATGGCCAACAAGGCGGGTCACCCGAAAGCGGGCGCCAACTGTGCCTGGGTGCCGTCACCCACTGCCGCCACCCTGCACGTAACCCACTACCATGAGATCAACGTGGCCGAGGTTCAGGAAAAGCTGGCCGGCCGTGCCCGCGCTTCTCTGGACGACATCCTCACCATTCCACTACTGACCCGTGAGCTGAGCGCTGAAGAAATCCAGCAGGAGCTGGATAACAACGCGCAAGGCATGCTCGGCTACGTGGTTCGCTGGATCGATAGCGGTGTGGGCTGCTCCAAGGTACCCGACATCAATGATGTGGGCCTCATGGAAGACCGTGCAACCCTGCGGATTTCCAGCCAGCATGTCGCTAACTGGCTGCACCACGGTATCTGCAGTAAAGAACAGGTACTGGAAACCATGAAGCGGATGGCGGAAGTGGTAGATCGTCAGAATGCCAATGATCCCGACTATGTGCCCATGGCCAAGGACTTCGACGGCTCCGTTGCCTTCCAGGCAGCCTGTGAGTTGGTATTTGAAGGCTGCGCTCAACCAAGCGGCTACACCGAACCGGTTCTGCACCGTCGTCGCCGTGAACTGAAAGCGAAGTAACGCTTTCAGCACACAAAAAAGCCCCGCGAGTCGGGGCTTTTTTGTGTGTAAGCCTCAAGCCAGATGATGATTGCCGTGCCGGCGGCTGGTGCTGAAAATTAAAAATCAGCAAGCGGCCAACTAAAATCCGTCCCCTTATCCATGTCCTTGCAGCGTGCGACTACTCTTTCTCCACCATCACCTCTAACGGCAAGGTCAAGCTTTGCTGCCGACCCTGATAGCTTCCAATGCTCTGGTCGGTTCCGCTTTGAGTCATGTTAATGCTCCCCATGGGCTGCCAACGCCCGAGGGTAACCCGCAGGGTCGTGGCGCTGTGTTTGGTGCGCGCGGTGTTGTGACGAGTGGGCTGGTCAAAGCGCTGGCTGATTTGCAGGACCACGCTGCCGTCCGTGCCCAACTGGGGCAGTACCTGAATGCCCTGATCGAGCTGCACAAGCTGGGGTCCGTAATAACTGCCGCTGAGCGCCACAAGCGAGCCTTGGCTGATGTAGGCGGGGTAACCATTGAGAGTGCGGATTTGGTAGTGATCTTCACGTTGTTGTTGCTGGTTCTGCTGGTCGATGCGCACCTCGCCCTTGATAATCGGCGCTTGGCCCGATTCGATGCGGCCCCGTACGTCAGTATCAATGCGGGCTTGTTGGCGGGCAGCGCTATGCTGGCGACGCAGATGCACGATCAGCGTTGACGGGGCAGTCTCCAGCCTGCCCAGTACGCTTTGCAGTTCCTGCATGTTGGCCTCACTGGTACGCACAATCAGTTTGCCCCGGTAGGCCCGTACGCTGCCGCCGACCGGCAGTAGTGGTTCAATCACCGGCACCAGGGCCGGTGCGTCAGGGCGCTCCAGCACATGGATGGTCATGCCTTCAGCGGTGCACGGGACGGGAAAGGTGAGCATGATGACGAGCAGGCTGAGGCACAGGCGCATGGCGTCCTTCGGGGTTTCAAGGTTGGTCGTGCTGCTTTTACAGTAACAGTAGCGCCGCTAGGCACCGCTTGTCACTTACTGCGCAAATTCCACCAAGGGCTGGCACTGACGGCTCTTATCCCTACAATGTGCCTCCCCCAAGTCGCTTTGATGGTTAGAAACGCCATGTTTGCCAATAGCCGTGCGGTTAGCTCGAATCAGACGGGCATTCACGAGGATCTGGAGAAAGTGGTGCGCCGGCATCTGGCCTCGGTTTGGCGAGCGCCCATTGCAGACCATGACCACGCGTCGTTCGAGCAGGTTGTCACATGGCGCAATGAAAACGGTTTGGAGCGTCCGCTGATGGTGGACTCGGGTTGTGGAACCGGGCGCTCGTCAGTGCTATTGGCGCAGGCGAACCCCGAGGCGCTAGTGATCGCGGTAGACCAGTCCGCTAACCGTTTGGAGCGCGGTGGTCGTCGCTGGCTGCAGCCCCCGAAAAATCTGTTGTTAGTCCGTGCCGATTGCACCGGGCTGTGGCGACTAATGCAACAGCAGGGCTGGTTGCTTGACCGACATCAGATTCTCTATCCGAACCCGTGGCCGAAAAGTGCACACCTGAAGCGGCGCTGGCACGGCCACCCGGTGTGGCCAACCGTGCTGGCTCTAGGGGGAGAGTTGGAGCTGCGTAGTAACTGGCCGCTTTATCTTCAGGAAGTGCAGGCGGCACTGGCCATAAGCGGCATTGAGGCAGTATTGAGTCCGCTGACGACAGAGGCGCCGGCGGCCACGGATTTCGAAGAAAAATATCAAGCCAGCGGGCAAACCGTATGGCAGCTGATCGCAAGCCTTGCAAGGCAATGAAATATGGCCGGGTTATGCCGCTGGGAGGCTCATTCGACCTAAAGTGGTTTTGCCAATAGGCCCTTGCGCTATTAGCCGTAGCCGTAGCCGTAATTCGACCTCAGATTCAAAGTCGCAGTTCGCGCAACTCGGTTGATGCCCTACCGCGCGCCCAATGTTCAAGGAACTGTTGCGCCAAGCGCGGCGCTTGCGGTAGCCGATGGCCACACAGGTCCAGTCGAGCGGGGCGAGGCCAGCCACTGGCTTCGAACAGGCTGCTGTTATCGCCGATGGCAAAGCATTGCTGGGCATCATTATCGTCAGGCTGGGTTTGCCGCAGGGTGATGCGCGAAGGTAAGCGGCGGGACAGGTGAACCAAGCGGTGGCCGTTACGTACGGCATTTTCTATGCTGTCGAAAAGAATACGGATATCCGCCCGGGCATTGCTCAAGGCCAGAACCTTGACGGCATCGCACACAGCTGCATTGCCAGTGAGTCCATCCAGTGTCGGCACTCGAAGCCAGAGACGACGACGGCTGGCGCTGATCAGTGAGGCCAGCGCCAAGCTGGCGTTACTGCGGGCAGGGTGGTGCAGGGTGTCGTCGTCACCGATGACCAAGTGCATGGCTTAGAGCAGGGGTTTGAACATTTGCCGGTGGGGAATGTTGGCATCCATGAAAATGCCTCCAGACACCGAAAAGCCAGCCGCTTCGTAAAAGCTGGTGGCGTGGGTTTGGGCGTGTAGAAAGATTTCTTTCATGCCGTTGGCTCGTGCCGTTTCTTCTGCAGCGACCAGCAGTGAACTGCCAACACCGTAGTTGCGCTGCTCGGAGAGTACGCACAAACGGCTGATCTGCCCGGTGGGCAGCAAGCGAATACAGCCCACAGGCTGTTGCTCGGCGTCCAAGGCCAGAAAGTGAATGGCGGCGGCGTCTTCGCCATCCCATTCCAGTTCTTCCGGTACGTGTTGTTCCTTGATAAATACGGCTTGGCGGAGACCACGCAGCGCGGCTTCGTGTTTGTCCCAACGGGTTTCGATAATGCTGATAGCCATAGGGGTCTCGTTATAGTGGGGAAAAGTGGCCCTGTTCAATCCATTCATGAAGCAGTTCTCTCGCGGTGGGCGTCATAACGGCGTCCAACTCGCGTTTCTGGTAGCGTCTTTTACTGGCCAGTAGCTGCACCAGCGGTTGTTGTTGTTCTGTTAGTGTATGAGCCTCTCCGTTTAGCCAAGCAAGTTTGCCCTGCATGAGCAGGCGCACACTGCCGTGGCGCACCAAAGATACGTCACTATCGCGTTCGCGGATATGGTGTTCATCTACCGCAAATTCAAGGCCCTCTAATCGAGGGGTGGAGAGCCAACGATAAATGGCTCGCTCGATAGCCTCGGGGTGCAGAAGGTCCAAAGCTCCACGCACCAGCTGCTGCCGATCTGTGTCGGCCAAGATTGAGGGATCAGTAGTGATTCCTCGGTCCGGGTCAGTAAAGAGTTTGCTGTCGGATTCGGCTAGGCATTCACCGGCGATCTCTGCCATCAGCATTTGGTAATCCGGAGCGCGAAAGCCCACCGACCATGTAATGCAGTCGCTGTCTTCGGCGACCCCGTGATGGGCCACCCCGGGTGGCAGGTAAAGCACATCGCCGGGTTGCGCAATAAACTCTTCACGAACGGGCATTTGCGCCAGCAATTTCAGCTCGTCGGTAGCCTGGCGAGGGCTGCTTTCGTCGCACACGTCGCCGATCTGCCAGCGACGACTGCCGCTTGCCTGGATCAGGAAAACATCATAACGATCAAAATGCGGGCCAACGCTGCCGCCTTTGGCCGCGTAGCTAATCATGATGTCTTCCACCCGCCAGTTTGGCAGAAACGCGAAATCGTCCAGTAGCAGCGAGGTTTCAGTGAGAAAGTGATCCACAGACTGAACGAGCAGTGTCCAATTTTTCTCACCGAGGGTCTCGAAAACATTGTCGTCGAGGGGGCTTTGCAGTACCGACCAAGGGCCGTTGCCTGCACCAGTTATGACCCGGGCTTCGACTGACTCTTCCAAGGCAAGTCCGGCCAAGGTGTTTGCATCCGGCTGATCCAGGCCGCTGGCAGCACCGGGCATGAATAAAGGACGTTTCTGCCAGTGCTCACGCAAAAACGCTGCCGGGGTAAGCGGCAGCGTAAAGGAGGGCAGTTGCGCTGTGGCCGGCATTAGATGCTACGCGCTTGCTGGGCAGCATTGCCCACATAGGTGGCCGGGGTCATGGCTAGCAACAGCTCCTTGGCCTCGTCGGGAATGGCCAGCTCATTAATGAAGGCTGTCAGCGTCTCTTGGTTGATGCCATCCTTGCCGCGGGTTAGCGCCTTGAGTTTTTCGTAGGGCTTCTCGATGCCGTAACGACGCATGACGGTCTGGATAGGCTCTGCTAGAACTTCCCAGGCAGCGTCTAGATCCTCGTCCAGGCGAGCCGGGTTAACCTCCAGTTTGCCAATCCCTTTTAGGCTTGCCTCATAGGCAATCACACTGTGCGCCAAGCCTACGCCAACGTTACGCAGTACGGTGGAGTCGGTCAGGTCGCGCTGCCAGCGGGACATGGGCAATTTGGCGGCTAAATGGTCCATGATGGCGTTGGCCAAGCCCAGGTTGCCCTCGGAGTTCTCGAAGTCGATAGGGTTAACCTTATGCGGCATGGTGGAGGAGCCGACTTCACCTTCCACTGTGCGTTGCTTGAAGTAGCCTAAGGAAATGTAGCCCCACACATCACGGTCGAAGTCCAGCAGAATGGTATTGAAACGCATCAGGGCGTGGAAAAATTCGGCAACGCAGTCGTGGGGTTCGATCTGGGTGGTAAAGGGATTGAAAGTAAGCCCCAGGGCTTCCACAAAGCGACGTGCAAAAGCCTCCCAGTCCACGTCTGGGTAGGCGGACAGGTGAGCATTATAGTTGCCCACGGCGCCGTTGATCTTGCCGAGCAATTCGACGCCAGCAAATTGGTCACGCTGGCGTTGCAGCCGGGCAACCACGTTAGCCATTTCCTTGCCTACGGTGGTAGGGGAAGCTGACTGGCCATGGGTGCGAGATAGCATCGGCTGATCTGCTTGGGCGTGGGCCTGTTTGCGGATAGCGCTAATCACTTGATCCATTTTCGGCAACAGGATTTCACGGGCTTCGCGCAGCATCAGGGAATAAGACAGGTTGTTGATGTCTTCACTGGTGCAGGCGAAGTGCACGAATTCACTCATATTGGCCAGCTCATCGTGCTCGGCCATCTTTTCTTTGATGAAGTACTCTACCGCTTTCACATCATGGTTGGTGGTGGCTTCGATGGCCTTGATGCGCTCGGCATGTTGAGGCTCGAAATCTCGAGTGATACCACGCAGGTTCCAGGCCGCTTGGCCGCTCATCAGGGGAACTTCAGGGATGTTCTTATCGTGGGCCAGCTGTTCCAGCCAGCTGACTTCCACATGGACGCGGAAGCGAATCAGGCCGTATTCACTGGTGGTATTGCGCAGTGCATCGACTTTGCTGGCGTAACGACCGTCTACCGGTGAAATGGCAGTCAAAGAGGTAAGGCTGGACATGTCAGGCTCCCGATTTTCGTCGAAATAGGTACGTACACGTAGAATCCAAAGGCGGCGCAATCATACAGCAAAATTGCGCAAACTGCGCCGTTACGACGATGAGCCGACAATGTTGCTATTATTTACTTTAAAATATTATCGCAAGCCATTGATATCAATTGATTCAATGACGCTAATAAGGCGCTTTCTTTGAAACAGTAAGTGCCAGCGTCGCCCGCCCAGCTGGTGCCAGAGGAAGGCGGCACGCACTCCGGCCAGAAACAGCGCGCGGATGCGTGCGGCCTTGTTGTCGTCTTGCAGGTGGGCCGGCTCGCCCTTTACCTGAATGCGAAACCGGAAAGTACCTAAGGTATCTAGATAAATACCGGCAATTCTGTGGCAAAAGGCATCATCTGAAAATCGATCAAAGTGGGCCTGTTGACCACTCAACGCCAGTAATCGATTACGCAGGATGCTTACGGTGTCTTCATTGTTGCGCAATTTGCCTGCCAGGTGCAGCAGAGCAAGGCCATAGTTGAGCGGCCGCAGATTGGCGCCACGAGAATCCTTACTCAGGCTCCGGCTAAGCAAGCTAACGCCTTCACGAAGCAGGCCTGGCTGGCTGTAAACGCCATCGAAGTTATCCGCATCCAGCTCCATGACGCCAGCAATTAGCGCTTCAAAGGCCTGTGAGTCACAATCACCACGCTGGGCCACATCATCGGCAAGTTGGGCTGCTTCGAACACGGCGGCCAGGGCCAGCAGCTGCTGTTGTTCTGGCGAAAAACGTTCGCTCATGCCGTTTCCTCAATCACCGCGCCGCCCAAACAGACTGGGCCATCGTAGAACACCACGGATTGCCCAGGCGTGACGGCGCGTTGTGGTTCATCGAATGTCACGGTTACGCGGCCTTCGCCGGCATCGCTAACGGTGCAGCCCTGATCGGGCTGGCGGTAGCGGGTTTTGGCGGTGAGCCGGGCCGGCAAGGCCGGCGCTTCCAGTGCGACCCACTGCATTGGCGCACTGTTGAGTACGCGGCTGTAAAGCAGAGGGTGGTCGGTACCTTGTACAGCGATCAATACGTTACGTTCCAGGTCTTTCTTGGCCACATACCAAGGGGCTTCACTGGCGCTGGCCAGCCCACCGATGCCGAGCCCCTGACGCTGGCCCAGCGTGTAATACATCAGGCCGTCATGCTGACCAATCACGTTGCCATGATCGTCTTCAATGGAGCCTGGCTGGGCGGGTAGATACTGCTCCAGGAAATCCTTGAATCGGCGCTCACCGATAAAGCAGATGCCGGTGGAGTCTTTCTTTTTGTGATTATCAAAGCCTTTTTGCTCTGCGATTCGCCGTACTTCAGGTTTTTCCAGGTCGCCTAGCGGGAACAGGGTGCGGTCAAATTTCTGATAATCCACGGCATGCAGGAAGTAAGTCTGATCCTTGTTGGTGTCTACGGCGCGCAGCAGTTTTGCTTTGCCAGTATGGCTTACCTGTGAGTAATGGCCGGTGGCAATGTAATCGGCGCCTAAGGTGATAGCGTGATCCAGAAACGCTTGAAACTTAATTTCCTTGTTGCAGAGGATATCCGGATTAGGCGTGCGCCCAGCCTTATATTCGGCCAGAAAGTGAGCGAACACTCGATCCCAGTATTGCTCTGCGAAGTTGGCAGTATGCAGCTCGATACCCAGTACGCCTGCCACTTGCATGGCGTCGAGTAGGTCTTCGCGTGCGGTGCAGTAATCGGTGCCGTCGTCCTCATTCCAGTTCTTCATGAACAGACCTTCCACCTGATAACCCGCATCGATCAGGCGGGCGGCGGCTACGGAGGAATCCACACCGCCGGACATACCGACGATGACACGGGTGTCTTGGGGAGCCTTAGTCATGGCGAATCATCCTCTCTGCAGAGGCCAGGGGTGCTGATAAATGCTGTCCAGGGGCAATCGGCGGCCGGACAGGTAATCATCCAGGCATTTTTCCACCAGCGCACTGCGATGTTGGTGGCGGCGAGCACGGAACTCATCCGGGCTCAACCACTCGGCTTCCAGAATACCGGTATCGAGTTTCTGTTTCGGGTCGTGGCTGATTGGACGTGCCACGAAGCAGGTGCGGTAATACACGCCGGCTCCCTTGTGCGGCTGAAAGATATACCAGCCGAGCAGGTCGGTGATTTCTACCTGCCACGCGCTTTCTTCCAGCGTCTCACGGTATGCGGCTTGCATTAGGTTCTCACCGAATTCCACATGACCAGCGGGCTGGTTCAGTACTTCCTCGCCCTTGCTCATTTCACGGACAAACAGGAAGCGGCCATCTTGTTCGACTACGCAGGCCACAGTAATGTGCGGCTCAAAGCTGTTCATAGCGTATCCTACCGGGGAAGCGCCGACGGCCCAGGCGGGCTGATGACGGTACTTCATTCAATTCTGGAAAGGCGAGAATGGTAGCGCAGCGGCGCCACAGACAACAGGGCGGAGACACCTCTGAGCATGACTGAACAACGATTTACCCACCTGGACGACAGTGGTCGGGCCCAGATGGTCGATGTGACCGATAAGGATATCACCCAGCGTGCGGCCACCGCGCAAGCGCGGGTGCGGATGCAGCCGAGCACCCTGCAAATGATCTTGGCTGGCGAGCACCCCAAGGGTGATGTGCTTGCTACCGCACGGATTGCGGGCATTCAGGCAGCCAAAAAAACCTGGGACTTGATTCCACTGTGCCACCCGCTGTTACTGACTGGGATCACGGTCACCATTGAGCCAGAGGCCGACGATGCGCTGTGTGTACAGGCGACCTGTAAGCTTAAAGGTACTACCGGCGTGGAAATGGAGGCGCTAACGGCTGCGTCCGTTGCTTGCCTCACGCTGTATGACATGTGTAAGGCGGTGGATCGCTGCATGGTGATTGAATCTGTGTGCCTGCTGGAAAAATCCGGTGGTCGTAGCGGGACGTTCCGGAGGGAAAGATAAAATGATTGAAATTCGTTTCTTTGCCGCTCTGCGTGAGCGGGTCGGCTGTGACAGCCTGACGGTCACTGCGCCGCAAGGCACCGACACGGTGACGGCGCTGGTGGCGTGGCTGGAAGAAGACAATCCGGCGGTAGCCCGGGCGCTGGAGGCTACACCCCATTACATGGTGGCGGTGAATGAGGTGCTGAGCCAAGAACAGACAGCCATCCGTGATGGCGATGTAGTGGCCCTGTTTCCTCCGGTGACCGGAGGGTGAAGGTTTGGGTGGCAGTAACCGGCGCGGCACTTGAGCCGGCGGCACCGACAGACTGGTTGCGCGATCAAGGCCTTAGCGGCGCCGTGGTGCAATTCAACGGACAGGTGCGCGATGAGCAGGGCAGAGTGGAAGCGCTTCACTTAGAGCATTATCCAGGCATGACAGAAACGGTGTTGCGCACCATTGTTGAGCGTGCGGCAGACAAATGGCAACTTAATGGTGTTTGGGTGGTGCACAGAATTGGCACCATGGCGGTGGCTGAAGACATTGTGCAGGTAGCGGTCAGCGCCTCCCATCGCCAGGATGCGTTTGCAGCCTGCGCCTTTATCATGGACCTGCTAAAAACCCGGGCGCCATTCTGGAAGAAAGAACTTATTAACGGCCATTGGGTTTGGGTCCAGGCCCGCCAGAGCGATGCCGAGGCCGCCGATGCTTGGCTGTAGCGGGCTTTGGGGCGTGAACCATCATAGAACGGGACTCCCCTGGCGCCAAATCGGCAAGAGACCAATCACCGATTTGCCAGCGAATCAAGCGAAGGGTGGGGTGGCCGATGGCTGCGGTCATTCGCCGCACCTGACGATTGCGACCTTCGTCTATAGTGAGACTGAGCCAGCTATCCGGTACTGTTTTACGCGACCGGACAGGAGGCGTGCGCGGCCACAAGCAGGGATCATCGATTAAGCTAACCTTGGCTGGCCGGGTAGGCCCATCCTTGAGACGAATGCCTTGGCGTAGTTTTTGCAGTTCCTGTGGCCCGGGCTGGCCCTCCACCTGAACCAAATAGGTTTTGGGAAGCTTGAACCGTGGATCACTGATGCGTGCCTGAAGCGCACCGTCATCGGTCAGCAACAACAGGCCTTCAGAATCCCAGTCCAGTCGGCCGGCCGGATACACTCCCGGTACGCAGACAAACTCGCGCAACGTTCGGCGGCCTTGATCGTCGCTGAACTGTGACAGGACCCGGAAGGGTTTGTTAAGTAATATCAATTGTGCCATAGGCTGTGAGCGTCAATGACCTAAACAGAAGTTGTTACAGGCATAGTTACTGCCGCTTGTCCTAACAAGGCTAAACGGTCAGTGCTATACTCGCCAGCCTATGCAAAATACAGTTTTATTCGGAGGGAACACTGTTGTTTCCTGCCCGCTGATCTGACGGTCAAAAGCCGACTGAAATCAGGCGGAAAGCTCTACCAATACAATTGGGACCTTGTAAATCTATGACCACGCCTAAAATTATTTATACCATGACCGATGAGGCGCCAGCGCTGGCGACCTATTCCTTTTTGCCCATTATCGAGAAATTCACTTCTATCGCTGGTATTGAAGTAGAAAGCAGTGATATCTCCCTCGCAACGCGCATTTTAGCCAGTTTCCCTGAATATTTGTCAGAACAGCAGAAGGTAAAGGATACACTATCTGAACTGAGTGACCTGACCCAGGATCCTGAGGCCAACATTATCAAGCTGCCAAATATCAGCGCCTCCATTCCACAGCTTAGAGAAGCTATCGCTGAATTGAACGAGCATGGCTACGCGGTGCCGGAATATCCTGATGAGCCTCAAAATGAGAAAGAGAAAGATATTCAGGCTAGGTACACCAAAATTCTGGGTTCCGCAGTAAACCCTGTACTTCGTGAAGGCAATTCTGACCGTCGCGCGCCGATTGCGGTAAAAAATTACGCTCGCAAGAACCCGCATAGCATGGGGTATTGGAGTCCTGCTTCACGCACCCATGTTGCACATATGCGCGGGGGCGATTTCTTTTCCCATGAGACCTCGTGCACTATCGACAAGGCCTGCAAGGTACGCATTGAATTTGAGGATTCAAACGGTAATATCACCGTGAAGAAGCCGGATTTGGCGCTCCTCGATGGCGAAGTCATTGATGCCATGTATATGAGCAAAAAAGCACTCTGTGCTTTTTTTGACGAGCAAATCGAAGACGCGAAGAACACGGGGATGTTGTTTTCCCTGCACGTGAAAGCGACCATGATGAAGGTGTCACACCCTATCGTGTTTGGTCATGCTGTGCGTTGTTTCTACCGGGAGTTGTTCGAGAAACACGGTGAGATTCTCGAGAAAATCGGCGCCAACCCTAATAATGGCCTGAGCAACATCTATCAGAAAATTGAAGAGTTGCCGATTTCCCAGCGTTTGGAAATTGAATCCACAATTCGGGCCTGCTATTTGCACCGTCCGGAGTTGGCCATGGTTGATTCAGACCGTGGTATTTCTAATCTTCACGTTCCTTCAGACGTTATTGTGGATGCCTCTATGCCGGCGATGATTCGCCAGGGCGGCAAAATGTACGGTGCTGATGGCAAGCTGAAAGATACCAAAGCGGTGATCCCTGAAAGTACCTACGCGACTATTTATCAAGAAGTAATTAATTTCTGCAAAACCCACGGCGCCTTTGATCCGGTTACCTGTGGCTCCGTGCCTAATGTTGGTTTGATGGCGCAGAAAGCAGAAGAGTACGGCTCTCACGATAAAACGTTCGAAGCCACCGCAGACGGCTCCATGCGTATCGTTCGAGAGGACGGTGAGGTGTTGCTAACCCATAAAGTGGAACAGGGTGATATCTGGCGTATGTGCCAGGCAAAAGACCTGCCAATTCGGGACTGGGTCAAGCTAGCGGTGGTACGTGCACGGCTGAGCAATACCCCGGCCATTTTCTGGTTGGATAAAGAACGGGCCCATGATGCACAGCTGATTCTTAAGGTTAAGGAATACCTGAAAGACCACGATACCGAGGGTCTTGATATCCGGATCATGTCTCCGGTACAGGCTATCCGCTATACCATGGAGCGAATGATCCGTGGCAAGGATACCATTTCAGTAACAGGTAACGTGCTACGTGACTATTTGACGGACTTGTTCCCCATTCTGGAGCTGGGGACTAGTGCCAAGATGTTGTCCATTGTGCCGTTAATGGCGGGGGGCGGCCTCTATGAAACCGGAGCCGGCGGTTCCGCTCCCAAGCATGTACAGCAATTCTTGGAAGAAAATCACCTGCGTTGGGATTCACTGGGTGAATTTCTTGCCCTGTCGGTATCTATTCAAGAGCTCGGCGAAAAATATGGCAACAAAAAAGCCAAGGTGATTGCTGCGGCTCTGGATAAAGCTAATGAGCAGTATCTTGAGCAGAACAAGTCACCCTCACGTAAAGTTGGCCAGCCGGATAATCGGGTAAGTCATTTTTATGTGGCCATGTACTGGGCTCAGGCCTTAGCGGCTCAAGACGATGATGCTGAGTTGAAAGAAAAATTCACAGAAATCGCCTCTTCCCTTAGCCAGAACGAAGAGAAAATCGTTAAAGAAATGGTAGCAGTACAAGGTTCTCCTATTGATATCGGCGGGTACTATAACCCTGATTTCAATAAAGCCTCGCAAGCCATGCGTCCCAGCGGGACCTTTAACCAGATTCTCGAAAAGCTGTAAGGTAAAGCAAGACAGGTCGGCCTGGATCAAACAGGTCGGCTTGTGGCCCGGTGGTAATGCAGAGTAAGCCGACAGCCTGGGGATGAATCTGGCGCTACGGTTCAATTGCTGTGTCTACGGTGCCAGAGGCGCTATTAATAGCCTTTATTATCGGGTGTCTTGCTACCGATCCTATCATTACTTCTCAACGTCTCTCACTCACCCTTTGCCCTTTGCCCTATGGCCCACAAGACTGGCTAGGATATGGCGTGGCTGGATTTTATGCCGTCGACCCATGTTGACGACGGGCATGAGGCGCAGCGCGGTTGTGTCTATTGGCGTCTGCCTTCATCCTTTGGGGCAATGAGATACTCGAAAGAAGCGCCTTATTTCGTTTTATGCAGAGGGAGAAGTATAGATGGGATACCAAAAGATTACGGTTCCGGCAGACGGTGACAAAATCACGGTTAACGCGGACCTGTCCCTGAATGTTCCCAATCATCCGATCATTCCTTATATCGAAGGTGATGGTATTGGTGTTGATATTTCACCCGTAATGATCAAGGTGGTTAACGCCGCAATTGAAAAAGCTTACGGGACAAAGCGTGGCATTACGTGGATGGAAGTTTATGCCGGGGAAAAAGCCACGGTGGTATACGGATCAGATGTTTGGCTACCCGAAGAAACGCTGGAAGCTCTTAGAGAGTTCGCTGTGGGAATCAAAGGGCCGTTGACCACCCCAGTGGGCGGCGGCATTCGCTCTCTCAATGTATCCCTGCGTCAGGAGTTGGATCTTTACACTTGTATGCGCCCGGTGCGCTATTTTGAAGGCGTTCCTAGCCCGGTGACCCACCCCGAGCTCACTGACATGATTATCTTCCGTGAGAACTCTGAAGATATCTACGCAGGGATTGAATGGGCAGCGGATAGCCCGGAAGCGACTAAATTAATCCGTTTTTTACGCGAAGAGATGGGCGTTACCCAAATCCGTTTTCCGGAAGGCTGCGGTATTGGTATCAAGCCAGTATCCCGCGAGGGGACCCAGCGCTTGGTGCGCAAAGCGATTCAGTACGCTATTGATAATGATAAAGATTCCGTCACCTTGGTGCACAAAGGCAACATCATGAAGTATACGGAGGGGGCCTTTAAGGATTGGGGCTACCAGCTTGCCGGTGAACGGTTTGGCGCGCAATTGCTTGACGGTGGCCCCTGGATGACCATGAAGAATCCGCGTACTGGCAAGGAAATCATCATCAAAGATGTAATTGCAGATGCCTTCCTGCAACAGATATTGATGCGCCCGGCGGATTACAGCGTAATCGCAACGCTGAACCTGAACGGCGATTACATTTCTGATGCTCTGGCGGCGGAAGTCGGTGGAATCGGTATTGCGCCGGGTGCCAACATCGGTGGCTCCGTGTCCCTGTTCGAGGCCACTCATGGCACCGCGCCCAAATACGCGGGTCAAGATAAGGTGAACCCGGGCTCGCTCATTCTATCTGCGGAAATGATGTTGCGTCACATGGGCTGGAATGATGCAGCTGACCTAATTATTAATGGTGTGGAAGGGGCAATTGCCGCCAAGACAGTAACCTATGACTTTGAGCGGTTGATGCCGGATGCAACATTGTTACGGTGTTCAGAGTTTGGGGATGCGGTGATTGAACATATGGGCGCCTGAGGCGCCCATATGCATTAATACGAATTCACCCAGCCTGCAGCGCAGCGTCAGGAAGGCGTCGTCTGATCTTCAGTGGCCCCTTCCTCATTGCTGGCCTCTTCGTCGGTGCGCAAGTTAATCGCGTGGTAGCCTTTGTTGGCGGGCTGTACATCATATTCCACTGGTTGCCCGGCTTTCAGGCTCTTGTAGCCATCCATCTGAATGTAGGAATAGTGGACGAACAGGTCTTCGCCCCCTTCATCTGGGCGTACAAAGCCGTAGCCCTTGGCGTTGTTAAACCACTTTACTCGTCCCGTTGCCATGGTCCTTCCCTCTGCCTATCCAATGGCGAATATGTTTATTTTTATCCTCAGGCGGTTTGCTGCGGTAAACTCTACCTAAGTGCATTGTGCAACTTTTAAACATGCACAGCGGGGTGTCAACCCTGTGAAATGATCCCGGTAAATTGATTTACCTCAGGGGATTGAAAAAACACCGACCACCCATCATTTCTTCATTGCCTGCTGACGCCAGCAGGGTTACAACCGTTTTGAGGCTTTATGAATTGGCATCCGGTAATGATTGACGAAACAGGCTCGCTGCGTGGCGGGCCGGCAGATTCCTCCTCAGACCCGGATCGGCACGGTGACCTTGCCGTCGAGGAGGCTAAGCCAAAGCTAAAGCCACCGTCCATGTACAAGGTGTTGATGCTCAATGATGACTACACGCCAATGGATTTTGTGGTAGAGATACTAGAAGACTTCTTCAATTTGGACCGTGAGCAGGCCACCCGTGTCATGCTCACGGTTCACACTGAAGGAAAAGCGGTGTGCGGGGTTTACCCGCAAGACATCGCCGAAACAAAAGCCACGCAAGTGGTGGAATACGCCCGGGAGAATCAGCATCCGTTGATGTGTCAGGTGGAACAGGCCTGACACTCTCCTTGCGGGCCCTGCAGTGAGGTAGCCTTATGCTCAGCAAAGAACTGGAAATGACGCTTAACGAGGCGTTTCGTCACGCACGTGGCCATCGTCATGAATTTATGACAGTGGAGCATTTGCTGCTGGCGTTGCTGGATAACGAGGCGGCCGTCGAGGTCTTGCGCGCCTGCGCCGCAGACCTGGATGAATTGCGTGATGCGTTATCCCAATTTATCGAAGACTCCACACCGTTACTGCCGGATACCGATCCTGAGCGCGACACCCAGCCCACGCTTGGTTTTCAGCGGGTCCTGCAGCGTGCGGTATTCAGTGTGCAGTCGTCAGGCAAGAAAGAAGTGACCGGCGCCAATGTGCTGGTGGCAATCTTCAATGAACAGGAAAGCCAAGCCGTCTATTTCCTCAATTGCCAAGATATTCACCGCTTGGATATCGTCAATTTTATCGCCCATGGCATTTCCCAGATTGAAGATGCGGATCCCTCTATTGAAACCGAAAAGGAAATGGAGGCTGGCCAAGAAAGTGCGGCTTCGGCCAGAGCGCTGGATAACTACGCCACCAATTTGAATGAGCTGGCCCGAGACGACCGCATTGACCCGCTGGTGGGCCGCGCGTTTGAGATTGAGCGAGCGGCGCAGATTCTTTGTCGTCGCCGCAAGAATAACCCCTTGCTGGTAGGCGAGCCCGGGGTGGGCAAAACCGCCATCGCGGAAGGCCTGGCGCGGATGATCGTGGAAGAGCAGGTGCCTGAGCCGCTGCTGGATGCAGTCGTCTACTCGCTGGATCTGGGAGCTCTGCTGGCTGGCACCAAGTACCGTGGGGATTTCGAAAAACGCTTGAAAACCCTGTTGGGCGAGCTGAAGAAAGAGCCTAATTCGATCCTGTTTATCGATGAGATTCACACCATTATTGGTGCCGGTGCCGCCTCCGGCGGGGTCATGGATGCCTCCAACCTATTGAAGCCGCTGTTAGCCTCCGGTGAACTGAAATGCATGGGTTCAACCACCTTCCAGGAATACCGCGGTGTATTCGAGAAGGATCGGGCGCTGTCTCGTCGTTTCCAGAAGATTGATGTGGTTGAGCCGTCTGTTGAAGACACGGTTGGCATCCTAAAAGGGCTGAAGAGCCGTTTTGAAGCCCATCATGATGTCAGCTACACGGACGGAGCCTTGAAAGCGGCGGCGGAGCTGAGCGCCCGTTATATCAATGATCGCTATTTGCCGGATAAGGCCATCGACGTGATCGATGAAGTGGGCGCTTGGCAGAGGCTGCGCCCACAGGACGTGCGCAAACACACTATCGAAGAAACCGATGTGGAAGATATGGTGGCTAAAATTGCCCGTATTCCTCCCAAGCAAGTGTCGTCATCCGACAAGGAGTTGCTGCGCAATCTGGAGCGTGACCTGAAGATGACCGTCTTTGGTCAGGATGAGGCCATTGATACCATTTCGGCAGCCATCAAACTGTCCCGCGCTGGCTTGAAGGGTGAACATAAACCCATCGGTAGCTTCATGTTTGCCGGGCCCACTGGGGTGGGTAAAACGGAAGTAAGCCGGCAACTGGCCCGTGCCTTGGGTGTGGAGCTGGTACGCTTTGATATGTCCGAATATATGGAACGCCATACGGTGAGCCGCCTGATTGGCGCGCCTCCCGGCTACGTGGGCTTTGATCAGGGCGGTTTGCTGACCGAGGCGATCACCAAAACGCCACACTGTGTGTTGCTATTGGATGAAATCGAGAAAGCTCACCCGGAAGTGTTCAATATCCTGCTGCAGGTGATGGACAATGCCACGCTGACCGACAATAACGGCCGCAAGGCGGACTTCCGTAACGTGATCTTGATTATGACCACCAATGCGGGCGCGGAGGTGCTCAACAAGCGCTCTATCGGCTTTACTGAGCAGGACAACAGCACCGATGGCATGGAAATGCTCAAGAAAGTTTTCACACCGGAGTTCCGCAATCGTCTTGATGGCACCATTCAGTTCTTGCCGTTGACCAGCACGGTTATCTTGGGTGTGGTCGATAAGTTCCTGGTGGAATTACAAGCCCAGCTGGATGAGCGCGCAGTGGTATTGAATGTGGATGATGCAGCCCGCACCTGGTTAGCTGAAAAGGGTTACGACAAAGATATGGGGGCACGCCCCATGGCGCGTTTGTTACAGGAAAAAATCAAGAAACCGTTGGCAGAGAAACTGCTGTTCGGTGAATTGGCCGGTGCCGGTGGGCAGGTTAATGTCACTGAGAAAGACGGGGACCTGGTGCTTTCTGTGGAAGCGACCACGGCCGAACCTGCTTAAACAGGAGGGAGCAGGGCGTTTTCTTTGTTAGAGTGCGCGCCCTGTTGCTCTTTATTATCAAACACGAACAAAAAAACCCGGCTATACCGGGTTTTTTTGTTGGTGTATCGGCCGAAGCCGTTCCAGACTATTTCATCCGGAAAGTGATGCGTCCCTTGGTGAGGTCATAGGGAGACATTTCCACTTTTACACGATCCCCTGTGAGGATGCGGATATAAAACTTACGCATCTTCCCGGAGATATGGGCCGTAATTACATGACCGTTGTCCAGCTTCACACGAAACATCGTGTTAGGCAGAGTATCAACGATGACACCTTCAAGTTCGATTTGCTCTTCTTTCGCCATCCAACAATTACCTTGGGTTACCGGCTATTAGCGACGCGCAATTGTGCCGTAAAAGGGCGCTGGCTGCAAAAGAAGTTGGGAAATGGGTGCAAGAATAGGCTCAATCCCCGGAATCATTGGGCTCCGACTGCTCTTTCCAGCTGCCGCTGGCAAGAATCTCCAGGGGTTGGTACTGGTTTTTGTAGCTCATCTTCTGGCATTGGCGAATCCAGTAGCCCAAATACAGGTAAGGAAGCCGCAGTCGCTGACACTGTTCAATCTGCCACAACAAGGCCATAACACCCAGGCTGCGTTCTGGCAGGGTTGGGTCGAAAAATGTGTACACGGCGGATAGGCCGTCATTAAGTTGGTCGGTAACGGCCACAGCCAGCAGCTTTCCCTTCTCGCGAAATCCGTAGAAATGCGTGTCGGCCCATTCGCAGGTAAGAAAATTGGTGAACTGTTCCTCCGAAGGCGGGTACATGTCGCCGTCACCGTGGCGATCGTTGATATAGGCCGCATAAAGGGTGTACAGCTCACGACTGAAGCGAGCAGGCTCGCGGTGCACGGTCAGATCCGCATTGTGTTTGAGGATACGACGGTGACGGCGGCGGGGGAGGAAGTCATCCACCCGCACTCGGGCTGGAATACAGGCATTACAACTGTCGCAATGGGGGCGGTACAGGTAGTCACCGCTGCGACGAAATCCCAGCAGGCTCAGTTCGCTATAAAGCTCCGGTGATAGCGCCGCCTGGGGGTCCACAAACAGAGTAGACGCCTGGCGGTCTTCTAGGTAACTGCAGCCATGGGCTGGGGTGCGAAAAAAGCGCAGTGTGGATAAGTCAGTCATGGTGCTAAGTGTAGCTTAGCTGCGGGGCGCTAAAAAGCCTGATGCGCAGCCTGTAGGTCTGGCCAGTCAAAGCGGTCGCCGGGCCAGTGGCTAGGTGCCGGCTGGCTGGGAATCCAGCGTTGAAGATGGGCTTCGAAGGCGCTTCTTGGCATCATCTCGGCACCCATGGACATGAGATGTGGATTCTCGATTTGCGCATCAAGCAGCTGGATATCCAGTTTCCGGGCGAAATTGCGTAACGCCACCAGCGCAACCTTGGAGCCGTTGCGCTGCGGTGATGCCATGGATTCACCAAAAAACATCTGCCCCAACTGGATGCCATAGAGACACCCGGCCAGCGCACCGTTCTGCCAGATTTCCACACTATGGGCATAGCCGAGCTCATGTAATCGGCAGTAGGCTGCTAGCATGTCTTCGCTTATCCAGGTGCCGGCTTCGTCTTGCCGTGGGGCGGCACAGGTGCGCATCACTGTTTCAAAGGCACGATCGAAGGTCACGGTGAAATCAGCACGGCGCAGATGGCGTGCCAAGCTGCGACTGACATGCAGTTGTTCCAGTTGGATTACGCAGCGCGGGGCGGGGCTCCACCAAAGTATCGGCTGAGATTCAGCGTCATACCAAGGGAAGATGCCGGTCGAGTAAGCCCTTAGAAGAGTATCAGGGCTAAGGTCCGACCCAGCAGCCAGTAGGCCGTCTGGGTCGGTGAGGGCGAGCCGGGTATCAGGGAAGGGTTCTCCAGGTTCCAGCCATGGCACCATAATCGCGGCCCTCGTTTGCGGGACTAGTTTTTCAGGTGGTCCAGGAAGCGTTCAGCATCCAGGGCGGCCATACAGCCTGCCCCCGCGGAGGTGACTGCTTGGCGGTAGATATGGTCAGCCACGTCTCCAGCAGCAAACACCCCTTCTACACTAGTGGCGGTGGCATTGCCTTCGGTGCCGCTAGCGATCTTGATGTAGCCGTCTTTCATTTCCAGCTGGCCGGTAAAAATATCCGTGTTGGGTTTGTGCCCGATGGCAATAAAGACCCCTTGCAGATCCAGATCTTTGCTGCCTTCGCCTTTCGTGGATCTGATGCGCATGCCGGTGACGCCGCTGTCATCACCCAGTACTTCTTCCAGAGTGTGGTCCCATTCAACGGAGATGTTGTCCTTGGCGAGCAGCTTGTCCTGGAGGATTTTTTCGGCGCGTAGGCTGTCGCGGCGATGTACAAGCGTTACATGCTCAGCAATGTGAGAAAGGTACAGCGCTTCTTCAACGGCAGTGTTGCCGCCGCCGACCACGGCCACTTTTTGGCCCTTGTAGAAGAAACCGTCACAGGTGGCGCAGGCGGAAACCCCTTTACCCATGAATGCTGCCTCTGATTCCAGCCCCAGGTACATGGCTGTAGCACCGGTGGCGATGATCAGGGCGTCACAGGTGTAAGTGCCGTTGTCGCCTTTAAGAACGACAGGACGCTGTTTGAGGTCCACCTCATTGATATGGTCGTATACCATTTGCGTATCAAATCGCTCGGCGTGTTGCTGCATGCGCACCATAAGGTCTGGTCCCTGCAGTCCTTCCACATCACCGGGCCAGTTATCCACTTCAGTCGTCGTGGTGAGCTGGCCACCGGGCTGGATCCCAGTAATCACTACCGGCTTTAGGTTGGCTCGGGCAGCGTAGACAGCCGCAGTGTAACCCGCCGGTCCTGAGCCCAGAATAATCAGCCGATGGTGCTGCACGTCGCTCATGTGTTACTCCAGTAGATACGTAGATGGTTGCAGGAAGTCAGTCATGCCATGGAAGGCTGACTTAGCTATGCCAACAGTGGGGGCAAACCCTGCACGTTCAAGGCAGAGAAAAGTACCGGAAAACGCCGGTCCCGTGAAGCCTGATCATGGGCTATCAGCGCAATAGGGAGAATGACGGCCAGGGGCGCGCCGCCGCAGAGCATATGGAATGTGTGCAATAATGCGATGCGCTTGGGCGCACAGGGAGGGTCAAAGCTGGCTGCTCCCATCGCGATTGACTACAATCGCAATAATTTCAATTCGTTATCAGCTATTCTTTATCTCATAGTTTGACTTTATCGAGGGGCAAGGCGTGAGCAAAACGGTTTCCGGGCAAGGACAGTCCGGGTTTTCCCGCCATCTTAAGCGCGGTTTGGTGGAAGGTATGGTGATCGCATTGATCGCCTTTTCCCTTTACCTGCTGTTGGCGTTGATCAGTTTCGATAGCCGTGATCCCGGTTGGACTTTTGTGGGCAATGTGGATGCCGTGCGCAACGCCGCAGGCCGTGCAGGGGCGTTCAGTGCTGATCTGTTGCTGGGATTGTTCGGCTACATGGCATACCTCTTCCCCGTCTTGGTGGGCTTCTGGGCCGGTAAGGTATTGCGTGAACGCCATGCGGGTCTACCAGGCAGTTGGCCATTGTTCAGTTTGCGGCTGGTTGGATTCATTCTCACTATGCTCGCTGGAACAGCCTTGTCCTACATGCATTTCACGGTGGGAGAGAGTTTGCCTGAAGGGGCGGGGGGCATTCTTGGCCATCAAGTCGGGGCTGCGTCTTTGGCAGGGTTTAACCCGCTGGGCGGCACCCTGATTATGGTGGCGTTGTTTCTGATCGGGGTAACGATATTTACCGACTTGTCCTGGATTGCACTGGCCGAAGGGCTCGGTGCTTTAGTGTTAGGGGCTATTGAGAAAGTGCCTGCTTGGTGGCTGGCCCGCAAACGGCAGCGCGAAGAGCAACGACAGAAAAAAGATGCTCACGAAAAGCGGGCCAAGGTGATCAGCGAAGCGAAAAAGAAAGCGGAAAGTCGCACCCCGCCAAAAATCGCCAAGCCGGCCAAGCCGGTGGAAAAGAGTGCACGAGTACAGCAAGAGAAGCAGCAGAAGCTGTTCACCACGGAAGTCACCGGTGAGCTGCCACCAATTGCTTTGCTGGATCCGGTAGAAGAGAGCAAGGGCGGTTATTCCGACGATGCCCTGGAAGGCATGTCACGTCTGCTGGAAATCAAGCTCAAGGATTTCAACATCGATGCGCAAGTGGTGGCGGTCCAGCCTGGCCCGGTAATTACCCGTTTCGAAATTCAGCCTGCGCCAGGAATTAAGGTCTCCAAAATCACTAATTTGGCCAAGGATCTGGCTCGCTCGCTGGCAGTCATCAGTGTGCGAGTGGTGGAAGTGATCCCCGGTAAAACCACAGTGGGAATCGAGATTCCCAACGAGCAGCGGGAAATGATCCGCTTTACCGAAGTGGTCGGCACACAGATGTTTGACCAAGCCCCGTCCCCTTTGACCATGGCCTTGGGCAAGGACATTTCCGGTGGCCCGGTAATGGCCGATCTGGCAAAAATGCCCCACTTGCTGGTAGCAGGCACCACCGGGTCCGGTAAATCCGTGGGCGTGAACGCCATGTTGCTGTCCATGCTGTTCAAATCCAGCCCGGACGATGTTCGGCTGATTCTGATTGATCCGAAGATGCTGGAACTGGCGGTTTATGACGGGATTCCTCACTTGCTGACGCCGGTGGTGACTGACATGAAAGAGGCGGCCGGTGCGCTGCGCTGGGGTGTGGGTGAAATGGAGCGCCGTTACCGGCTGATGGCGTCCATGGGCGTGCGTAACATTTCCGGCTATAACCGCAAGGTCGAAGAGGCCAAGAAGAAGGGCGAGCCGCTGAAGGACCCGCTGTGGAAGCCTGACGACCCAATGAACCTGGACGAAGAAGCACCGTTAGCGGAGCATCTGCCCTATATCGTCATCGTGATTGACGAATTCGCTGACATGATGATGATTGTCGGCAAGAAGGTGGAGGAGCTGATCGCCCGGATCGCGCAGAAAGCCCGTGCTGCTGGCATCCACCTGATTCTCGCCACTCAGCGCCCGTCCGTGGATGTGATCACCGGCCTGATCAAGGCTAACGTGCCATCACGGATTGGTTTCCAAGTGTCATCAAAGATCGATTCGCGCACGGTGCTAGACCAAGGCGGAGCAGAGCAGCTGCTTGGCCATGGTGACATGCTTTATTTGCCCGGCGGCACCAGTGTTCCGGAACGTGTTCACGGCGCCTTTGTCTCAGATGAAGAGGTGCACCGGGTTTGTGACGATTGGCGTAAACGCGGTAAGCCTAACTATCTGGAAGAAATCCTGGAGGGTGGCAGTGACCTTAACGCGCCGATGCCCGGTATGGAGAGCGCCGGTGAAGGTAGCGATGACGAAAATGATCCGCTATATGATGATGCCGTGGCTATTGTCACCGAATCCCGGCGAGCGTCGATTTCATCGGTGCAACGAAAACTAAAAATTGGCTACAACCGAGCGGCCCGTTTAGTGGAAGCCATGGAAATGGCTGGGGTAGTCACAGAGGCCGGTAACAATGGCCAGCGTGAAGTGATCGCGCCACCGCCGGTCAAATAGGAGTTTGAATGAAAAAGTTGCTGTTAACCTTGGCTATGGTCCCCGCCGTGTTATTTTCGCCCACCGCATGGGGCGATGCCACGGACGATTTGTTAGGCCGTTTGCAAACGCTTGAATCCATGAAAGGCGGGTTTGAGCAGGTAGTGCTGGACCAGAGCGGAACGCACATGCAGGAAGCTTTGGGCAAGTTTCAAGTAGCACGAGGTAACCGTTTTTACTGGCTGACCGAAACACCCTATGAGCAGATGGCGGCCTCGGACGGCACTACCGTCTGGGTGTACGATAAGGACCTAGAGCAAGTGGTAGTGCGGCCGCTGAGTCAGGATCTGGGACAGACTCCGGCGCTACTGTTTGGCGGCAAACCTGCGGATGTGGCCAAGGCTTTTACCATCTCTGAGCGCGACAATCGTGGGGCTGAAGTAACCTACCGATTGACTCCGAAAGGCCAGGACCCGCTATTCGATCAACTGGACGTCACCTTCAAGGGGGGGCAGCCAGCGTCCATGCGCCTTCAGGATGCATTGGGCCAGCAGACTGTGATTGATTTCATCGGCTTAACCCTAAATGACGGTATTGATAGCAGTTTGTTCCACTTCGATCCGCCGGAAGGCACGGATGTCATTCAGCAACAACAGTAATGGCGGGTAACGGCCGGGGCACCCGGTCGTTGTCTAGTCACCAGTAGGCGTTTTTCCATGAGCGATCTTTTTGCCCTTGATGCTGCCCAACAGGCTCAGCCCCTGGCGGCTCGCCTGCGGCCGACTCGCTTGGACGACTATGTAGGTCAGCAGCACCTGGTGGGTGAAGGCAAGCCATTGCGCCAGGCGCTGGACCGGGGCCAGCTACATTCGATGATTTTGTGGGGCCCGCCGGGGACGGGTAAAACCACCCTGGCATTAATCATGGCGCAAACCGTGGATGCTGCCTTCATCACCTTGTCTGCGGTGTTGTCCGGGGTAAAAGATATTCGTGCGGCGGTGGAGCAAGCTCAGATTCGACTGGGCCAGGGGCGGCGCACGGTCTTGTTTGTGGATGAAGTTCATCGTTTCAACAAGGCCCAGCAGGATGCGTTTTTACCCCATGTGGAAGAGGGCACCATCACCTTCATCGGCGCTACTACCGAAAACCCTTCGTTCGAGCTTAATAACGCATTGTTATCGCGAGCACGGGTTTACCGGCTCCGCGCGCTGGCGCCGGAAGATCTGAGTGGGTTGCTTGTCCGTGCGCTGCATGATCCAGCACTTAATGGCATGCAGCTAGATGCACAAGCGACCGAGCTGTTGCTCAACTATGCCGATGGCGATGCCCGGCGGTTGCTGAACATGCTTGAAGTGGCTGCAGACCTGGCTGATGTGGACGTGCCAAATATCGACGCGGACCTGATGCGTGAAGTGCTTCGTGATGCCGTTCGCCGGTTCGACAAAGGCGGCGACCTATTTTATGACCAAATCAGCGCCATGCATAAATCCGTCCGCGGTTCCGACCCGGATGCGGCCCTATACTGGTTCGCTCGTATGCTCGATGGCGGCTGCGACCCGCTCTACATTGCTCGCCGCGTGGTACGTATGGCCAGTGAAGACATTGGCAATGCGGACCCGCGGGCATTGACGCTGTGCCTGCAAGCCTGGGATGTGCAGGAGCGGTTAGGCAGCCCGGAAGGCGAGTTGACCATCGCCCAGGCTATTGCATATCTGGCTGTCGCGCCGAAAAGCAATGCGGTGTATAACGCCTATAATCAGGCTCGGGCGCTGGTCCGGCAGCAACCCACCGATGAGGTGCCTTTGCACCTACGCAATGCACCCACTCAGCTTATGAAAGACGAAGGCTTTGGCGCCGAGTATCATTACGCCCATGATTTTCCGGACGCTTTTGTGCCTGGGGAAAATTACTTCCCGGCCAGCCTTCAAGACACACGGCTGTATGAACCGGTGAATCGTGGGCTTGAGATCAAAGTGGCAGAAAAGCTGGCCCGCCTACGAGAATTAAACGCCAGCAGTGACTGGACCCGCTACGGGAAGCGCAAATAATGTCGTTATCAGCGATTACCGAAGGCGGCATGCTGCCGTGGATAGCGGTAGCCATCGGTGGCGCCGTTGGCGCCTGCCTGCGTTTCGCCACCAGCTTATGGCTTGGCGTTCCGTCTATGCCCTCGTGGCCTTGGGCCACTTTCGGAGTGAACTTGGCAGGCAGTTTCCTGTTCGGCCTGCTGGCTATCATGTTGGCTAGCCTGCCAGTGGGAGATGTGTGGCGGCTGGCATTGATGACCGGCATGCTCGGCGCACTGACCACCTTTTCTACGTTTTCGTTTGAATTAGTGCGGATGGTGGAAGCGCGGGCCTTTATACTTGCCGCCGGTTACGCGGTGGGGTCTGTTGGGGCCTGTTTGTTGTTGGGCATAGCGGGCCTAGCATTGGGTCGACTGTTTTTTGAATAACATGGGGAAGCTGAAAGTTTAAACTTTCAACTCAGCCTTTTCTGATTTTGGAGTAAGAAATACATGCTGGATATTCGTGCCTTGCGGCAGGACGGTGAAGCGATCAAGGCGGCGTTGAGCAAACGCGGCTACACCCTGGACCTGGAGGAATTTGCCGCCTTGGATGCCAAGCGCAAGCAAGCAGATATGCGCTCCCAGGAATTACAGGCGGATCGCAAGAAAGCTTCCAAGCAGGTGGGCGAGTTGATTAAGTCCGGTATGGCGGTGGATGAGGCTAAGGCACAGGTGGCCGACGCCCTGCAGACCATTGATACAGAACTGGATAAGGAAGTGGCCAGTGCCAAGGCGATTCAGGACGAAATTCGTGAATACCTGATGGGCATTCCCAACGTCCCGCAAGAAGCCGTACCTGCAGGCAATGATGAAGACGACAATGTGGAAGTGCGCCGCTGGGGCACACCGAAAACACTGCCGTTTGAGCCGAAGGACCATGTGGATATTGGTGAAGCGCTGGAGGGCGGGCTCGATTTTGAACGCGCGGCTAAGCTTTCCGGTGCACGTTTTGCAGTGATGAGCGGTGGCCTAGCCCGCATGCACCGGGCGCTGATTGATTTTATGCTGGATATACACAGCGACGAGCATGGCTATCAGGAAGTGTACGTGCCTTTCCTAGTGGGGCCGGAAGCGCTACGAGGAACTGGCCAGCTACCCAAGTTCGCTGAAGACCTGTTTAAAATAGAAGGTGAGCGTGAACTCTATTTGATTCCCACCGCTGAAGTGCCGGTGACTAATCTGGCCGCGGATGAAATTCTCGAAGCGAACACCATGCCCCGTCGTTATACCTGTCATACACCGTGTTTTCGTTCTGAAGCGGGCAGCCACGGTAGAGATACCCGCGGTATGATTCGCCAGCATCAGTTCGAAAAAGTGGAGCTGGTGCAGATGGTTCGCCCTGAAGAGTCCGATGCGGCGCTGGAGGCACTGACCGGCCATGCGGAAGCCATTTTACAGAAACTGGATTTGCCATATCGAGTGGTGATTCTTTGTGGCGGTGATTTGGGCTTTTCGTCTTCCAAAACCTATGACATCGAAGTCTGGCTTCCCAGCCAGCAGTGCTATCGGGAAATTTCTTCCTGTTCCAACTTCCGTGATTATCAATCACGTCGCATGCAGGCTCGCTGGCGCAACCCGGAAACCGGTAAACCCGAATTGGTACATACCTTGAATGGGTCTGCTCTGGCAGTAGGGCGTACTTTAGTAGCGATACTGGAGAATTATCAGAACGATGATGGTTCAGTAACTGTTCCTGAGGCACTGCGTCCCTACATGAGAGGTCTGGAACGCCTGAAATAGTGTTGCTCAGGCACAAACGACGACCATTGCGTTCGTCGCATGGCATGCCTTTAACACAGGCTTGCCGCTGTTTGTGTCAGGCATCATTCACTCAGCGTCTGGCGTTTACTGGGAGCAAGCATGGAATTTCTACCGATCAGCTGGCGTTTACAAGGCAAGGTGGCTTTGTTGGCCGGCGGCGGCGAAGTGGCGTTGCGCAAGGGGCGCCTTCTGCACCGATCAGGTGCGATTTTGACTGTAGTTGCCCCGCAAGTATGCGATGAGCTGCGCGATATTGTGGTGCGTAGCGGCGGTTCCTGCGTGGTCAGGGCGTTTGAAAGCGCAGATCTGGACGGGGTCGCTCTGGTTATTTGTGCCACCGATGATCGCAGTACCAATGCTGAGATAGCAAAACAGGCTCAGCAACGGGGTTTGCCCGTGAATGTGGTCGACGATCCTTCGCTGGGTGATTTCATCTTTCCGGCCATTGTCGACCGTTCCCCGGTGTTAATCAGTATCAGCTCCTCCGGTGCTTCGCCAGTGCTGGCCAGGAAACTAAGAGCCCAGCTGGAATCCACTTTGCCGGCGCGCTGGGGAAGACTGGCTGACCTGATGGCGCGTTTCCGTCAGCCCTTGAAAGACAAGCTCAGTAACATCGGTGCCCGGCGTTTATTCTGGGAGGAAACACTGGATAGCCCAGTCGTGGAAAAAGTGCTGGCCGGCAAGGACAGTGAGGCAGAAGCCATGCTCGCCGCTGCGATCGAATCTGCCGACGCAACAACCCTTAGCCGAGGCGAAGTGTATCTGGTGGGTGCTGGCCCTGGGGATCCGGACTTGCTCACGTTCCGAGCGCTGCGTTTGCTGCAAAAAGCCGATGTGGTGCTCTACGATCGCCTGGTCGGCAAGGGTATTGTAGATCTGGCCCGTCGCGATGCGGAGCTGGTGTATGTGGGTAAAGCCCGTGACAAGCACGCGCTGCCCCAGGACAACATCAACGAGTTGCTGGTTCATTACGCTAAACAAGGCAAGAAGGTTTGCCGGTTGAAAGGCGGGGATCCTTTTATCTTTGGCCGTGGCGGTGAAGAAATTGACCTGATTGTGGCGGAAGGTATCGATTTTCAGGTGGTGCCAGGCATTACTGCGGCCAGCGGCTGCGCTTCCTATGCGGGTATTCCACTAACCCATCGTGACCATGCTCAATCCGTGCGATTCGTCACCGGGCATCGTAAAGATGGCTCGGTGGATCTGGATTGGAAACATTTAGTCAGCGAAACTGAGACAGTGGTATTTTATATGGGGTTGGTGGGCTTGCGAGAAATCTGCAGCCAGCTGATCGCCCACGGCCGTGGGGGCGACACACCCATCGCGCTGGTGTCACGAGGCACGACTAACCTTCAGGAGGTGATTACCGGCAGGCTAGATCAGCTACCTGACGATATCGAAGGCCGTGAAATTCACGCCCCCACCCTGATAATTGTTGGCAGCGTGGTCAGCCTGCATCCTAAATTTGGTTGGTTCAAACCCTGATCGCTTCAATACCGCATTACGGCTACGTTTGACACGCCCTACAACGCACTGTTTGTAGGGCGAATACCTAAGAGCACAATTCACACAATTCGCACAATCCGATAGGTGTCATTAGAGCCGTTTTTTATCGCGCTTTTCCCACAAAGCGGCGGCTTCTTTTAACGCACTCTGCAATGAATCTGCCTTGTCTAGGCCCCACAGTGCCACCGCTACGGTAGAAATCACCGCCTGTTCACCGTACTCATCACAGGTTTCCCCGCGCCACACCTTCAAGAGCGTTTCTGCACTGGGGGCATCCGGCGGAGTCTGCCGAGGTATGGTGCTGTCGAGCACCGCGCTTTGCAGCGCTTGGCCATGACGAATGCCTTGAATTTGGGTGCGTGCATCCGGGCGGATTTCCAGCTCGCCCCCTTCACCTTTGAACAGCAGTAGATCCTGATCACCGGCTAGGGCGGCGGCACCTTGGTGCAGCTCAATATAGGCTGGGTGGAAAACGCTCTGCATGGACAGTGGTGCCTGGGCGGGGTTGAGGCTGCGGGCCAATGTGTTGATCGGCGAGCGTAATCCCAGGAAGTGGCGCAGGGTGAGCATGCGCGACAATGGCGAGCAGAACTGCTCGAGGGGCAGATAGGCAAGCCCGTGTGTTTCAAGGTGCGCCTGGGCCTGTGTCACAGTGTCGGCAACGGGCAAGCCCAGCTTCGGTAGAAGCGCATCGGTATAGACCCGATTCGGCGTGTGCGCCGGCCCGCCATGTAGCAAGGTGCGGATACCATTGGCCGCTAGCAGCACGGTGGCGAGCAAATACCAGGGGTGATGTTTTTTCTTGCCGGCATAGCTGGGCCAGTCCAGATCCACGGCGGGCAGTTCGCCAAGCGCCTGGTAGCAAGCCGGGCGGCAAGCATCGAGAAAGCCCGCCAGCTCATCGGGGGTTTCTTCTTTTACGCGCAGCAACATCAGAAAGGCGCCGAGTTGGATATCTTCGACGTCTCCATCAAGGATGGCCTGCATGGCCTCACGGGCCTCTTCGCGGGTGAGGCTGCGGCGGGCGCGTTTACCGCGGCCCAGAGTACGCACAAAAGGCGCAAAGGCATGTTCAGTCATGATTCCGTCTCGCAGAGAGGGGCGGGCGTACTCGGTAAAGCAAAGCCCGTGAAAATGTCATTCAATACCAGCTGGTAGAGGCGCCGTGCTCGGCTATCAGCTCCACCAGTTGGGCATGATCAATCACTGGCAAAGTGCTGTCGGGCAACTGCAATGCTGGATGCGCGAGCAGGTAGCCATCGCCTTTCAGTGTCAGCTGTGATGCAAGTAATAGGCCTGCATCGGTGAAAACACAGACATCGCCTTTGCTGTAAAGCGTGCTAAAGCGCTGCCATAGGCTGTAATTGTCGGGAGAGAATCCCAGCAGGTGCAACATTCAGAAAACCAGAATTTGATGGCATTGGGTACGTAATGATAACAGCTCGTCCGCACAAAGAGCGTCCGCGGGAACAGGGCAGTCTTCATCACTGTCCACCACACAGCGAACACCAAATTCAGCCAGCTGGGCCAGCGTTTGATTGGGGCATAACCGTAACATGGCAAGACAGGGCGGTGTCAGCCAGAGCGTGGTGGCTTGACCGAACGCCGCACCGGTAAGCAACATATCCAGCATTTCCTGAAATTGGCTGGAAAACGGCTGACTGCCGGTGGCAATAAACAGGGTCTGGCTAGCCAAACTGAATCACCCGGTCGCTATTAATAAGTGCATCCGCCCATTGGCCTAACCCGGCAAGAGAGAAGCCCTCAGCCAGAGTGGTTGCGGCGTTTGAGTCAACGACACCACGACGCTGGGCGGCACCGACGCATACCATCGCCTCAACGCTCTGGCTGGCAATCCATTGCTGCCACTGCTGGGCGGCACTGGCCTGCTCTGCGTCGCCAGTCCAAGCATGGCGATTGGCCAGATGCACCGCATCGCGGTAGAGAAACAAGCAATAGAGTTGATGGTCAGAGGAGGGGTTGTGTAGCGCTTGTGCGGTGTGAAGGGCGGTCAATGCGGCGGCAGAATCTGCCGCCGCATTGACCAGTAGCGAGAAACGCATTAATCGTTACCGCTGAGCGCCGTCAATAGGTGCAACAAGGACATAAACAGGTTGTAGATGGATACGAACAGGGTGACGGTCGCCATGATGTAGTTGGTTTCACCGCCATGGATGATAGCGCTGGTCTGCCACATGATGAGCAGGGAAGAGAGCAGCACAAAGGCAGCGGATACCGCCAGGCTTAGAGCCGGAATCGCGAAGAAGATGTTGGCGATGCTTGCCCCGAACGCCACTAAAACACCGATCATGATGAAGTTGGTGAGGAAGCTGAAATCCTTGCGGGTTACCAGAGCAATGGCAGACATCGCCACGAAAATACCAGCTGTACCTGCCAGAGCCGTGGTCACAATTTCCATGCCGCCAGGAATCTGGGTATACATATTGATGATAGGGCCGGTGGTAAAGCCCAGCCAGCCAGTCAGGCCAAAGACAGCCAGAATGCCCCAGGCACTGTTACGCAGTGCGTTGGTGGCGAGCAGCAAACCAAAGTAGACGCCGATGGTCAGCCACACGTTGACGAAACCGATGTTGCTGGCCATGGCAAACCAAGACGCGCTGGTTGCCACGACGAGTGACAGCCCCAGCAGCATATAGGTGTTTTTCAGTACCTGGGCCGCTCGCTCCCCGGAAACGGCAATGCCGTGCTGGTGGGGGGCAGAGTAGGGGTTAGTCGGGTTATTCATGATTTCACTCATCTTTGCTAATTGTACCTGTGATCATAAGGGCGGGGAGCCCAAAATCAAGCGCTAAACAAGGTTTTCATGGTGCTCGCAGGTGTGTTCGTAGAGGGGAGTCAGCCAAGCCCAATACGGGCACGCTAAACAACCAATCCTCCGCTGTTATTTCAGCTGATGACTGAATAATTAAGCCGTACTGATTAAAACCTAACCAGTCATGCACAGTATTGCCGCTGCGCCGTTGACTGGCCTTATTGCTCATGTATTATTGCTGCCACCTTGGAGGGGTGGCAGAGTGGCCGAATGCACCGGTCTTGAAAACCGGCGACGGGAGACCGTCCGTGGGTTCAAATCCCACCCCCTCCGCCAAATAAAAAGCCCGCACTCGAATGAGTGCGGGCTTTTTTTATGCTGTTCTGCGGCGCAACTGGGCCCACGCAGCAGGATCGGGCTAATGCCTAGCGATCAACGTTCCCCAGTAATCCGGCAAATTGTCGGATTGCCTCCAAGCCCTGAATATCATCTTTCTGTAACGCCACATCCTTGCGAGGCAGTGAGCCCAACGCGTTGGCTAGCTCTTCCATGTGCGCTTTTTGGCGTGCGTGGCGTGCAGCGAAAAAGGGGCCCTCTGCGGCATCAGGCAGCACCCGGTTGACCACGGCGCCGACCACTGGGATGGCATGCTCCTGGAGCGAGGCTACCGCGCGCCGGGTTTCGAGAATGGGCAGCCGCTCAGGGGTCAACACGAAAATAAAAGCAGTATGGCTCGGGTTGGTGAGCTGACGGCGGGCGCGATTAAACAGGCGCTGTCGCGCCATGAGGGTGTCGGCCACTTCCTGGCTGCGTGGATCCAAGCCGCTGGTGGCGTGCTCGGTGGGGTCCTGTAGGGGGCTGTCTATGCTTTTCTCTGGGGTAAGATGGCCCAGCACTTGACCCAGCTTACGCGCTTTTTCGCTGTGCCGAAGCAGGCCTTGGGTCCAGGCGGCCATCACTTCTGGAAGGCTTAATAATCTCAGGGTGTGGCCGGTGGGAGCAGTGTCAAAGATCAGCAGATCGTAGTCGTGACTGTCCTCATCAATCAACCGGGAGATACGTTCCAGCAAGGCTGCCTCCTGGGCTCCAGGCGACTGTCGACTGAGGCGTAGCTGTTTATCCAGCTCACGAAATTGATCCGGCGTGGCGAATCGGCGCATTTGCGTACTTACTCGTTCTAGGTACGCCTCTACTTCGTCATCCGGGTCAAGCTCTAGCGCGGTTAAACCGGGAGAAAGAACGGTCGGTTGATTGCCGATAGGGCGATTAAAGGCGTCTGCCAGACTGTGGGCTGGGTCCGTGGAGACCAGCAACACCTTGCTCCCCTGGTCCGCTGCACGGACCGCTAGGGCTGAGGCGGTGGTGGTTTTGCCTACGCCACCCTTGCCGCCCACCATAAGCAAAGCGCGGGAGGCCAGCAGGGCATCTAGATCAAGTGTGTTGAATGTTCGGGCGTTGGTCATCAGCAGCAACGGAAGTGGTCAAGGGGCGAGCGTTCCATACCCATGCGGGTGTGCCAATCATGGAAACGTTCCATTAGCAGGGGCTGTAATTCCAGCGTGCTCCAAGCGGCGGGATTGGGCACACCCATCATTTCCGAGAATACCAAAAGCATAAACAGGTCTTCCTCATCCCGCTTAGCTCGGGCAATGGCAGCACGATAGGGCGCATTATAATATTGTGCGCTGAGCTCACTAATACGCTTAAACCATTGCCTAGGCGTGGCCATTAAACGGTCTCCGGCGGAGCCTTAAAGGCGCGTTTGAGAGAAGCGGTGCATTCAAGCGTCACCAAGAGTGCGGCGACCAGCACCACAAGGTCTAGCCCCAACAGGAACCAGTCTTGTTTTTCATAGAAGCTTTTCAGCTGCATCAACAGGGCAAAAAGTGTCATCACCAGCAGGAACACCAGCGGTGCAAGAGTGTAGATGGCGGGGCGACCGCGTTTTACCAGCATGATAGTAATGACCAGCAAGGTCAGCCCGGCAAGCAATTGGTTAGTGGTGCCAAATAATGGCCAAATAAGCAGGCCGCCGGAGCCGTCTGCACCGCCGGCGCCAAACGCTAGTAATAAACAGCTGGCTACGGCGAGTAGTGTGGCAGGCAGGGGGCGAGTCATCCATTTCTGTTGATAGATTTCGCCCCATTCCTGAAAAATATAGCGTTGTAGGCGCAAACCGGTATCCATTGTGGTGCCGGCAAAAAGCGCTGCCATTACAGTGAGCAGGGTGGCGGCTACGCCTGCATCCATGCCCATACCGTTGGCAAGAATATTCGCACCGCCGTCTACGAAGGCAGTTAGGCTACCTTGCCCAAAAGCAGTATAAACCGCTTGCCAGTCCGCCAAAGAAGCAAAGCCGGCGGTGGCGGCAATAATGAGGGTTGGCCGAGATTCGCACTAAATTCGCCAAAATACAGTTAACTTAATGATTTAAAAGCTAAAACTGGATTTTGTAATCGATTGGCTTGATTTTGCGATCGAGGTCTAGGGTGTAGTCGCCGAAACGATTGATATGGCTCGTCCGGTACGGCGACAGCGCCTTTAGCACCGCCTCATCCACCGGGTGTCCCTGCCGCTGCAGATCCTTGAGTACCCGCGACATTTCCTGCACGTTGTGCAAGATCACCAGATTCGCCACCAGGTGGTTGTACTTGATGACTTTGCGCTGCTCATGCCGCACGTTCTCGGCAATAACGCCCTCCCCACCGAAGAACAGCCACTTGGTGAAGTTGTTGAACTCCTCGCTCTTGTTGGTCGCCGCGTGGATGTTCCGGCGAAGCTCGATATCGTTGATGTAATTCAGCAGAAACATCGTACGCACCACACGGCCGAGCTCGCGGAAGGCGAAGTACAACTTGTTTTTCCGGCTGTAGGTTCCCAGTCGGCGCAGGATCATCGAGGGTGTGATCTTACCGGCTTTGATCGAAATGGCCACTCGAAGCATGTCCGGGACGTGGCGCTCGATCAGTGCCCAGTCGATGGTGGCCCTGAACAGACTGTTGATATGGCGATAGTGGCCCCCCCTCTCCGGTTTGAAGAAAACGAGTTCCTTGATATTGCGAATTCTCGGCATCAGCTGGATACCGAGCAAATACGCCAGACCAAACACTGGGGCATTCTGGGCCTGAGTATCACCATGCACGGTGTCCGGTTGAATATCCGAGTCGTTTTTGACCAGGCCGTCCAGGATGTAGACCGCCTCGTAGACCCCGCAGGGAATGAAGCGGCTGAACAGGGCGATATACATGTCTGAAACATGGTAGTAACCGATACCGCCGTAACCACCGTAGCGGATGTGGTACTCGGAAAGCAGATTCTGCTCGTAGACATTCCACTTGGTGCCGTCCGCAGAAGCGGTTTTCCCAGTCCCCCAATAACGCGGTAAGGCAAAGCGGTTGTAGGCGTTGATAGCCGCCACGATGGCCTTGTCGAGCCGCTCTTCGGTGACGTGCTTGAGATTAAGCCAGGCCACTTGTTTTCGACTGAAACCTTTAACCGAGCGCGCGGTTTGGGATGCTCCTAGGTTGCAGCCATAACAGAACAGTGTAGTGATGAAGCGTTTACGTGGTTCATCGAGCTTGGCCTCAAAGCCAGAGAGCGGGCCAAACAGACGGTGCAAGTCAAGCCAGCGCTCTGTTTCAGTCAGTATATCCAAGATACTTTTGGGTTCAGCGGTTGCCGTGATGGCTTGATCGATGATGGGCAGCTGGGGCGGCGGCTCCCTCCGTTCGGTTCGCCTAATCAGCAGCCCGGATTCAGTCAGATCCACATGCTCGTTATCCGGAAAGCGGTCGTCGACTTTTTGTGCGATCTCGCTCAACTGGTCGCGCAGGCCTTGGGTGAACGCGGCCGGATCGACGTCCATGCCCACCAGCTCGCCGTAGCGCAGCACTTCCTCCTGATATTCATCCCAGCTCACCAGGTGTTCGCGGTAATCGTCGTATTGATCACTGTGCTCAACGTAGAGGTCGCCGGATTTCAGCTCCTGCATCACCTGAGAGAAGATGCAGAGCTCAAAATACTTACGATGAATCAACGTCTGACTGCTGGCAGTGTCGCCCTTGGCGAAGATCAGTTTTCGCCACTTCTCGGGCAGCCCCGCCAGGGCCATTTCGGCAAACTCATCTGCGCTGAGCGCGAGGGATTCGCGGTGGCTGTTGCGATGCTGCTGCAGCCAGTCAACCGCCTGCAGCAGCGCGTCGTCCTGCGAACTGGACTTGAGTGCAAGTACGTCCAGACACTGGAACAGTAGCGAGCGTTTGCTGCGGTATGGCTGTAGCATGAACGGATAATAGTTGTTGCCTGCGAAGGCCATGTGCTCATCGCATTGAATGATCCACGGGGCAGGATCGCCCTCAAGGGTTTCATCGATCTGCGCGAGGCGCTCATCCGACGGCAAAGGCGCTTGCAGGGTGGTGAGCACCTCCCGGAATTGGCCGATCAGTCGGTCTACCTGTTTGACATGGGTCAGGTGATACTGCTGCAAGCGTTCCTCGGCAATCCGATGCAGGCTGCGCAGGGTTTTGATGAATATTTCGGCCACGTCATCCATGGCCTTCTGCAGCTGCGACTGCACCATGAGCACAGCCAAGGTGTAGCGCTTGCTGGCCTTCATCGCCCGCATTTCGGCAATATCAAGTGCTCGTGCTTCCAGCACCATCTGGGTGCGTTTGCTGATCGCGATATTTGTCAGCAAGGGAAGTCCATCGGCCAGCTCAATCAGTCCGTTGATATGTTTGAGAAAGCTTGCAACCTCACGAGCACCGGGACGCTTGGGTTCGCGCTTGAGGCCATCCCAAGCACTGCGTCCCTGAGGCTCCAATAGCTGATCCAGCCGCTCTGTGGCAGAGGCTGATAACGCGTTACAGACACTCTGATAAATCGACTCGTTGACGTTGGCACGGGCCTGCTGCGCCAGGCGGCTGAGCCGTGTAAAGCTAGGTAGCTCATAACGGCGACGAACCAGCTCTTCAATGAGGATATTGATGATGTCAGGCAGTTCCTGCTTCGAGGTGGCGGCTTGATGAGCTACTTCGTGCAGCCACTGATCGCCCTCAGCATCCAGCATCTGAATGCCCAGATGCTGACGAAGTCGCTGCTGGTGGCGTGATTTGCTGCCGGATTGGTCGTAACGCTGCAGAGCAACTTTGGCGGGGACACGCAACCCCGTCCGGCGGCAAACATGTTCGATGATTGCCGGTGGCGTGGCTGCGAGTGGAAGGAAATAGCCAAGTCGCTGCAGGAGCTTCAGTTGAATCAGGAGGCAGACGCGTGTGGGCGCTTGCCGATACCAGCCAAAGATCAAGGCTTTCTCTTCAGGGGTGGGCGTATAAATTGCGCTGAGTTCCTGTGGGCTGAACTCGGTCTTGAGGCGCGGATAGGCGGTTTCTTCCAATCGACTCATGGATCTTGCTTGCGCCGTAGTAGTGAGCCTGCGGCGTTTTCTTCGAAGGCTCTGGCCTCTTCAATGTAGCCTTGCACGGTGCCATCATGCCGCCACCCACCCTGGCGCTTGATCTCGAGAAAGCCAGCCCCGGCACGATGAGCGCTGGTTGCCAGCCCTCGGCGAAGGCTATGGCTGCTCATTGCTGGGGTATGCGGCAGACCCGCTTCCTTGGCACGGGCCGTCAGGATGGCATTAACGCCACCCACGTTCAGTGCGGTGTCTCCCACTACGCCCCAGCGGCTGATGCGGCGAAACAGCGGGCCTTGCTCAATCTGAGCTGCATCCAACCAAGAACGCAACGCCTTGCCTGGGCAGCAGATGCTGTCGCCGTACGGGATCGCCTTGTCCAAGCCATGACCCTCTTGATCGGTTTTGGAGCGAGGCAGCGTAATCCGAAGACCTTCTCGCTCCCAATGCAGATATCGAACATCAAGAGCCACCAGTTCACTACGGCGGAACGCCCCGAAATAACCCACCTGAAGCAGTGCGCTGTCACGCAATGCAGCCAGCCCAGCCAGCGCACTCAAGTACGCCACGATGCGACCCAAGTCTTCCAGGAGCAGCGCTTTGGCTTTCTGTCGCGGGCGACCGTGCACACGCTCAATACCACGCAAGGTCTTACGCACGGTGGCCGTTACCACCGGATCAGGAAAACCTTGATAGCAGTGCCATTGCGACAGTGCGGTCAGGCGCAGGGCCAGGGTCCGCGGGTTCAACGCTTCGGCGAAGGTCAGCAAGTAACGAATCACTGCGGCCTCATCGCATGGCAGTACACCGCCCCAGGCCTGAAAGTGGCGGATGGCCGAGCGATAGGTGCGCCGGGTGTTGTCGGAGGTAGCGGCCGCGAGAAAGTGCTGGTAGCGCTGGGCCAGTTGCTCAGGCGTCGCGAGCGTACCGTTGGTACGCGCAAGGGTTGGTCGCTCGACGAGCAGTGCTGGTGTGGTTATTTCAGGGGTATTTCTTGTCGCCATCTAGAAAGGCCTGTTTAGGCTGCTTGTACCGCAGATTACAGGAGTGGATGCCAATCGTGAATTACTAACTCACGATAACATTTATTATCGGTGGTTAGTATCTTGAATTCAAGCGATCTTGAATCGAACCAATATAATGTTATATTACGTGTTATGTAATATGTTACTAAATAATCCGAGAGGAATCACCATGGCCCGTGCCGGAGTCACTTATCACGATATCGCTAAAGCCGCTGAAGCCATTAAAACGCAAGGCCAGGAACCCACGGTGGATCGGGTGCGCGAACACCTGGGCACCGGCAGCAAAAGCACCATCGCGCCATTGCTCAAGCGTTGGCGGTCACACAATGGGGAGCCGGCCGATGTCAGCGGACTGCCGAACGACCTTGTCGAAGTGGTCAAGGCCCTGCATGAGCGGGTACAGCAAATGGCGGACCATCGTATCGAGCAGGCCCGCCAGGAATTCGAGGCGTTAAATGAAGAACTCCGCAAAGAGCTGACAAATGCCAACAACACCATCGCTCAACTTACTGCCCGACAACAGGACCTAGGCGACCAGATAGTACGAATTACCGAGGAAAAAAGACTGCAAGACAAGTGCCTGGAAGAAGTACGCGTCAGCTTGGCAAAGGCCGAGTCCCAACGAGACGAAGCTCTTGCACGAACCAATGACTTGAAGGAAAGTGTCAGTGAACTCAAGCAGGAAAACCAGGATATCCGTGATCACTTCGAACATTACCAGCAGCGCACCGCCGAAGACCGCCAGCAGGAACGCGAACAGTTCCGTATGGTTAACCAGGGGTTGAAAGATCAGATTCAGGATCTGCAACAACGACTCACCCAGACTGAGTTAAGAGCGTCCGAACTGTTTGACGCCAATGCGCAATCACAACGAAATGCCGATGAATTAAAACAGACCAATGCGGTGCTAAATAGCGACTTGAACGTAAAGATAAAAGATTTCCAGAACCTGAGACACCAGTTTGAAAAAGCTTTGACGGAGAGCCGGAAATACCAGCATAAAAATGATCAATTGGCGGAAAACATGGCCGCGCTCACTACCCAGAAAGCAGGTGTCGATAAGCAAGCGGCCGTGTTATCCCAAGCATTGGAGATCGCAAAAGCCGAATTGAAAACCACCCAGGACAAAGTGGCGCTTCTGACCGACGAGAACAAGGTGATTCTTCAAGAAAAAGCAGTGATCCAGGGTCAGTTTAAACAACTTCAGGAATCGTTATAGGCTATAGAAGATAAAATACCTATGTTTCAAAGAGATAGAGGTGGAGTGGCTAAATTCAACGCTTTTACCGGCCGGACCTCAAGTTCGCCGAAGGTATCGCGCTCAAGCCGAGCTCGCTGCACTTCGTGCCGATGTCGGCGCTCAAGGGCGACAACGTGGTCAACCACAGCGAACGTTCGCCCTGGTACGACGGCCAGTCGCTGATGGAAATCCTCGAAACCGTGGAAGTCGCCGGTGACCGCAACTTCACCGACCTGCGTTTCCCGGTGCAGTACGTCAACCGTCCCAACCTGAACTTCCGCGGCTTCGCCGGCACCCTGGCCAGCGGTATCGTGCGCAAGGGCGACGAGGTGGTGGTTTTGCCGTCCGGCAAGGGCAGCAAGGTCAAGTCCATCGTCACCTATGACGGCGAACTGGAGCATGCCGGTCCAGGCCAGGCGATTACCCTGACCCTGGAAGACGAGATCGATGTGTCCCGCGGCGATATGCTGGTGCACGCCGACAACCGCCCGCCGGTGGTCGACAGCTTCGACGCCATGCTGGTGTGGATGGCCGAAGAGCCGATGCTGCCGGGCAAGAAATACGACATCAAGCGCGCCACCAGTTATGTGCCGGCCTCGATTGCCAGCATCACCCACCGGGTCGATGTGAACACCCTGGAGCATGGCCCGGCGAGCAGCTTGCACCTGAACGAGATCGGTCAGGTGCGGGTGGCTCTGGATGCACCGATCGCGCTGGACGGTTATGCGCATAACCGCACCACCGGCGCCTTTATCGTCATAGATCGCTTGACCAACGGCACCGTGGGTGCCGGCATGATCATCGCCGCCCCGGTCGGTGCGCAGCATGCCGATGGCCACCACGGCAAGCTCGCTCACGTGTCGACCGAAGAGCGGGCTGCGCGCTTCGGCCAGCAGCCGGCCACCGTGCTGTTCAGCGGCCTGTCCGGCGCCGGCAAGAGCACCCTGGCCTACGCCGTGGAGCGCAAGCTGTTCGACATGGGCCGTGCGGTCTATGTGCTGGATGGCCAGAACCTGCGCCATGACCTGAACAAGGGCTTGCCGCAGGATCGTGCCGGGCGTACCGAGAACTGGCGGCGTGCCGCCCATGTGGCGCGGCAGTTCAACGAGGCCGGCCTGCTGACCCTGGCGGCCTTCGTTGCGCCGGACGCCGAAGGCCGCGAGCAGGCCAAGGCGCTGCTCGGTGCCGAGCGCTTGATCACCGTCTATGTGCAGGCTTCTCCGCAGGTCTGTGCCGAACGCGATCCGCAGGGCTTGTATGCGGCGGCTGGCGACAATATTCCGGGCCTGTCATTCGCCTATGACGTGCCCCTGGATGCCGACCTGGTCATCGACACGCAGAGCCTGTCGGTGGAGGAAGGCGTCAGGCAGGTGTTGGCGCTGCTGCGTGAGCGCGGGGCAACCTGATCAACACACCTTCTGAATCAAGCCGTGTAAAAACCGACAAAAGACATTCAGCAAACGGCTCGACGTGTTCGAGCCGTTTGCTTTTCCATTGAGTAACGAACAATCACTGAACCTCGCCCAGCGTGACTGATCACTCGAGATCGTAGGCCTCTAGAGCCATATTTACTTTCGTACAGGCAGAAACTCGCGCTGAGGGAGTGTGGGCGAAAGCCCCCGTCACATCCAAGAACGCCTGGCTAGCGGATAGAGTCGCCTTCAACGAACAAGGATTGCTTCGCCGCTTCACTAACCGCCACAACAGCCGGATGGGTCAGTCTGCGCTCAATGGAGATTGCGTAGTAGCGCACCATAACCTCATGGGCGCAGCCGATGACCTCGACCCCATACTGTTTCCTGATTTCATCGCTCAGTATTGCCGGCGCAGGAAAAATGCCGGCACCGGCCTTGCCGAAGGCTTTCATCAGTGCGCTGTCGTCGAATTTACCGATGATATGTGGCTGGATCTGTTGCTCGTTGAACCAGCGCATCAGCGGTGCCTGCACCGCCACCTTATCCCCCGGAAGTAAAAAAGGTGCGCCGTCCAGGGAGCGCGGAAAAGTCGATCGATAGCGCGCGGCCAGTTCCGGCACCGCATAAAAGGCGATGGTGCATCTCCCCAGTGCGTGGTTGTAGCCCTTTACCCCCAGCTCGGAGGGCAGCGGCCGATCAGCGATCACCAGGTCGAGTTGGTGGATGGCCAGTTCTGCGAACAATCGCTCTAGCTTGTCCTCGTAGCATATGAGGCGCACAGGCTCAGCGAGTGCCATTGCCGGTGCCAACAACTGATAGGCGAGCGATTTTGGCACGGCGTCGGCAACCCCCACCCGAAACGACTGCTCTCCGCTGCCGGCACCACTGCGTAACGATTGTTCGAGTTCGTTGCCTATTTGGAAGATCTCGTCGGCATGGGACAGCGCCAGTTTTCCCGCAGACGTCAGTTCGAGACGCCTACCAATACGGCGGAACAGATCCGTGCCCAATGACCGCTCGAGCTCGGCGAGCTGACCACTAATCGTCTGGGGGGTGAGATGCAGCCGTTCGGCGGCACGCGTGATGCTTCCGGCCTTGGCGACATTCCAAAAATAGTGAAGCTGTTTGTAGTTCAGCATGGGCAGTGAGGCTCACTATCAGTCTGTGACGAACTAATCGCAAAGAATAATCTGTTTTTCTTGATGCAGAAGCAAGCCTAGGATTGCCCCCATGTAACCCCGCATAGGGGTTAAAGGAGGATGGGATGCAGATCGACATCCAGACCCGCGATATCACGCTGACCGAGGAGTTGCGGGCCCATGTAGAGCGACGGCTGCAGTTCGCCCTGAGTTGCTTTCAGGATCAGGTGCTGCTGATCACCGTCTGCCTGTCCGGCGTGAGCGGGGACAGCGGGGAGGATCGCCACTGTTACCTGCAAATTCGTGCCGAGGGCTGCCCCGATGTCTCCATCGAAGACACCGAGGCAGACCTCTATATCGCGATCAATCGCGCAGTGGAGCGCGCCGGACGAGTGCTGGAGCGCCAGTGGCAGCGTGCCCACAATCATTTGCATGGCCCGTTTCAGTGAGGTTGATATGAATGGATTTGATAAGCCCGGATTGCTTGCGCAAGTGGCATCGAGTTTTAAACAAATACGGGCGCGCACCTGGCTGATTCTGGCGGCGGTGATGCTTGCTTTAATCGGCTTGCTGGTTTGGGCTGGCATTGCGCTCCTGTCCTGGCTGTGGACTCAGGGGGCGGCCGTGACCGACGCGGGCAAGCGTTTCGCCGGTGAGGCCATAACCCAGGTCGAACAGGTTGCGCCGGGTCTAAAAGACCAAGCAGAGCAGTGGCTCCCGGCGGGGGTGAAGGAACAGGCAGGCAAGTGGTTGCCAGGGCTAGGCACGGATCTGCCAGCGAATGACGTCAGTGGCAGCGACGCCGGGCCAGTGTCGCGCTTCCCCGGCTTGGTGCGCAGCCACTTTGCGCGCGACGGGCAGACCGTCGAGGTGCGCTACGCAGGGAGCGCGCCATTCGAAGCGGTGTTTGCGCACTACGTCGTGGGCTTCGCCGCAGCCGGGTATGCCCAAGAGGTGATGTCCGCTACCACTGAGGGCGAGCAACACCGCTTCAGTCGTGGCGAGGAATCCATCGACCTCTCACTGCTGCGTCAGCGGAGTGGCCAGGTAGAGGTTCGTTTGAAACTGTCGTCACAGTGAATAGTTTATGAATATTACGATTATTTTCTTTTTACTACTCGGCCTGGCACTGCTGGTCGCTGGCGCTGAACTACTGGTGCGCGGAGCCTCACGGTTGGCGTTGCGCTTTGGTATTTCACCACTGGTGATCGGGCTTACCGTGGTCGCCTTCGGCACCAGCGCGCCCGAGCTGGCGGTGAGTGTGCAATCCGGTCTGGCGGGCCAGTCAGGAATTGCCGTTGGCAATATCGTGGGCAGCAATATTTTCAACGTGTTGATGGTTCTGGGTCTTTCGGCGCTGATCACACCGCTGGTGGTGTCGCAGCAGTTGGTACGGCTTGACGTGCCGCTCATGATCGGGGCATCGATGCTGTTGTGGATCATGGCGCTGGATGGTCGCATCGGCCTCTTCGATGGCCTGCTGCTGACCTCGGGGATCATGGCCTACACAGTGTTCGCCATCCAGCAAAGCCGCAAGGAAAGCGCGCCAGTGCAGGCCGAGTATGCGCAGGAACTCGGCGAAGGTGAAAATACCTGGGTGGGACGATTGCCGGTTCAGATTACGCTCATCATCGGCGGTCTCGCCCTGCTGGTGCTTGGTGCCCATTGGCTCGTCGACAGTGCAGTGGCGATCGCACGCACACTGGGCGTGAGCGAGGTCATCATCGGCCTGACCATCGTCGCCGCCGGCACTTCGTTGCCAGAGCTCGCGACTTCGGTGGTGGCGGCCATGCGTGGCGAGCGTGAGATTGCGGTCGGCAACGTGATCGGCAGTTGCCTGTTCAACCTGCTTTCGATTGCCGGTATCGCCGCCCTAGTCACGCCGGGCGGGCTTGAGGTCGCGACTTCTCTGCTGCGCTTCGACATCCCGGTGATGGTCGTGGTGGCGCTCGCCTGCCTGCCGATTTTCGCCGCAGGCCATCTGATCGCGCGCTGGGAGGGCGCGCTGTTCCTTGGCTACTACCTGGCCTACGTGCTGTACCTGATCCTCGCGGCCACCCAGCATGCAGCACTGCCGTTGTTTAGCACCGCCATGCTCGGGTTCGCGCTGCCGCTCACCGTGATCACCTTGATCGTGCTGTTGGTGCGCCATCGGACGCTGACTGCGGCGGTGAAAGCGTGACAGGCGGCGCTTATAGCGGCCAGCGCGTTGCGCTGCTCACCCAGCACGGCAAGGAAACGGTGCTCGCGCCAGTGCTTGAGCTCGCGCTCGACTGCCAGGTGGCGCTTGTCACAGGGTATGACACCGACCTGTTAGGTACCTTCACCCGCGATATCCCCCGCGCCGGCACCCAGCTCGAAGCGGCGCGTCAGAAGGCGCGTATCGGCATGCAGATTTCCGGATTGCCACTGGGGCTTGCCAGCGAAGGCTCCTTTGGCCCTGATCCGTTCGCGGGATTGTTTCCCTGGAACATGGAATTGCTGATTTTCATAGATGATATCCGCGCAATCGAGGTGGTCGGCGTCGCCCAGGGCAATGCAAAGAGCGCCCACCTGCTGACGGCCAGCTGGGCTGAGGCCGAATCCTTCGCCCACCAAACGGGATTTCCCGAGCACCATCTGGTGCTGCGTCCGGAGGGCGAGGACGATCTGCGTATTCGCAAAGGCATCGCCTCCTGGGCGGAGTTGGAGGCCGCCTTCGCCTGGGCGCTGGAGCAATCGGCCAGCGGCAGGGCTTTTCTCGAAATCGACGGGCGCGCCCATGCCAATCCCACGCGTATGGAGAATATCCGCCGTGCGGCCGAGGATCTGGCAAAAAAGCTCTGCGCGCTGTGTCCCGCCTGCAGTACACCGGGATTTTGGATCGTCGAGCGGGTGCCCGGGCTGCGTTGTGCGGACTGTGATGCGCCGACCCGCGAAGCCCGCGGCGAGGTTTATGGATGCCTCAAGTGCGCGCATCGTGAGACCCGCGAGCGCACTGACCGGCAATACGCCGATCCGCGCGATTGCGGCTACTGCAACCCCTGAGGAGCCATCCATGAGCATGACGCGCCTGACCTTGACCCGCCCCGACGACTGGCACCTGCATCTGCGCGATGGCGACGTGCTGGCCTCGGTACTCCCCGACACGGCGCGGCGGTTCGCGCGCGCCATCATCATGCCCAACCTCAAGCCGGCGGTGACAACCACGGCGCAGGCGCTGGCTTACCGCGAGCGCATCCTGGCGGCGTTGCCGGCGGGGATGTCATTCGAGCCGCTGATGACGCTCTACCTCACCGAGGCCACGCCGCCCGAGGAGATCGCACGGGCCAAGGCGAGTGGTGCCGTGCACGCGGTCAAGTATTACCCGGCCGGGGCGACGACCAACTCCGCAAGCGGTGTGACCGACCTGAAGCGCGTCTACTCGGTGCTCGCGGCAATGGAACGGCACGACCTGCCGCTGCTTATGCACGGCGAGGTGACCTCAGCGGAGGTCGACACCTTCGACCGCGAAGCGGTGTTTATCGAGCGCCATCTGGAACCATTGGTGCGTGAGTTCACCGGCCTGCGCATGGTGCTGGAGCACATCACCAGCGCTACGGCCGCCGATTTCGTCAGCGAGGCCCCGGACAACCTCGCAGCGACCATCACTGCGCATCATCTGCTGCTCAACCGCAACGCGATGTTCGAGGGGGGCTTGCGGCCGCACCACTACTGTTTGCCGCTGCTGAAACGCGAGACGCACCGCCGCGCGCTGGTTGCCGCAGCCACCGGAGGCAGCCCGAAGTTTTTTCTCGGCACCGACAGTGCGCCGCACTCGCGTCACGCCAAGGAGTCGGCTTGCGGTTGCGCGGGCATCTATACCGCGCACGCTGCGATCGAGCTCTATGCCGAGGTCTTCGAACAAGCGGCTGCGCTCGAGCGGCTGGAGGCGTTCGCCAGCTTTCATGGGCCTGACTTCTACCGGCTACCGCGCAACAGCGACAGCATCACCCTGGAGAAGCAGAGTTGGACGGTGCCCGACACGATCCGTTTCGGAAATGAAACGGGCCTACCGTTGCGCGCCGGGGGAACGATTGCGTGGAAACTCATCGAAGCAGTGCCTATGCAGGCGAGATGATGTGGGACGTGCCCGCTGCTAGCAACCTGTTGAACCAGCGCGGCATGCCTGTGTGCTCGCGAAAACCACTTCAAGGATTTTCGAGATGACTGAGATCACTGACAACATGCGCAAATATTCCTCCCTGGTGGTGGATGGCGTCGAGGCCGCCCCGGCGCGCGCCATGCTGCGTGCCGTCGGCTTCACCGATGATGACTTCAAGAAGCCGCAGATCGGCATCGCCTCGACCTGGGCCAATGTCACGCCCTGCAACATGCACATCAACAAGCTCGCGGAAGAAGCCGAAAAAGGTGCCAATGCTGCGGGCGGCAAGGCCGTGATTTTCAACACCATCACCATATCGGACGGCATCGCCAACGGCACCGAAGGCATGAAGTATTCGCTGGTGTCACGTGAGGTCATCGCCGACTCCATCGAAACCGTGGTCGGCTGCGAGGGCTTCGATGGCCTGGTCGCCGTGGGTGGCTGCGACAAGAACATGCCCGGCTGCCTGATCGGCATGGCGCGGCTGAACCGCCCCGCAATCTTCGTTTATGGCGGTACCATCAAGCCAGGCTACGGTCACACCGATATTATCTCGGTGTTCGAGGCCGTAGGGCAGCATGCCAAGGGCGACATCGACCTGCTCCAGCTTAAGCAGATCGAAGATACTGCGATTCCGGGCCCAGGCTCCTGCGGTGGCATGTACACCGCCAATACCATGGCCTCGGCCATCGAAGCCTTAGGGATGTCCCTGCCGGGCTCGTCGGCGCAGGATGCGATTTCCGCCGACAAGTCCTCGGACTGCTTCCGCGCCGGCCAGCAGGTGCTGGAACTGCTCGCGCGCGACATCAAACCGCGCGACATCATGACCCGCAAGGCTTTCGAGAACGCCATCCGCGTCATCATCGCGCTGGCCGGCTCCACCAACGGCGTGCTGCACTTGTTGGCCATGGCCCATGCGGTGGATGTGAAACTGACCCTTGATGACTTTATCGAGATCGGCAAGACCACGCCGGTGCTGGCCGACCTGCGTCCGTCTGGACAGTACATGATGTCCGAACTGGTCGCCATCGGGGGCATCCAGCCGCTGATGAAGCGCCTGCTCGATGCAGGCCTGCTGCACGGCGATGCGCTCACCGTCACCGGCAAGACACTGGCCGAGAACCTCGCCGACGTCGCCGACTATCCGGTCGGGCAGGAGATCATTCGTCCCTTCGACAACCCGATCAAGAAGGACTCGCACCTGGTCATTTTGCACGGCAACCTGTCGCCGACCGGTGCGGTGGCCAAGATCACCGGCAAGGAAGGTCTGCGCTTCGAAGGCACTGCGCGTGTCTACCACGGCGAGGAAGCGGCCCTGGCCGGCATCCTCAATGGCGATGTGGTCGCCGGCGATGTCATCGTAATCCGCTACGAAGGTCCGAAAGGCGGCCCCGGCATGCGTGAAATGCTGTCGCCAACCTCGGCGGTGATGGGTAAGGGCCTTGGCAAAGAAGTCGCGCTCATTACCGATGGCCGCTTCTCCGGCGGCTCACACGGTTTTGTGGTCGGTCACATTACACCGGAAGCCTTTGATGGCGGCCCGATTGCATTGGTCGAGAACGGCGATGCAATCACCATAGATGCCGAAACCCGCGAGATCAGCGTTGCTGTGTCGGATGCCGTGCTGGCCGATCGCCGCGCACGCTGGGCGCAACCGGCACCGCTCTACACGCGAGGCGTGCTGGCCAAGTACGCAAAGCTGGTATCCAGCGCCTCGGAAGGTGCCGTCACCGACAAGTAAGAGGGTGCCCTGAATAACTGCAGCGTTTGGACGACGGCCTTGGCGCTTGAGGCTCTTGATTATGCACGCAATGCCAAAGTGGTGACGGATAATTTCCTGCCGGCTGAAGGACGTGGCGGGCGCTTATTCTCCGTTGCTGGCGAGCGAATTGATGCGGGCCGAGCCAAGGCCAGGCAGGACTCTCCGGCCGGGTTTGAGATAGCCCCGCTCCTGGCTCAGTTGACAATCAACATAGATGAAAAGGTGCAGGTATGGCCCTAAAAACACTGGTAGTTGATATGGACAAGCCCCTGGAAGAGGGGCTGGAGATTTGGGTCACGTGCGCAGTGCACAGTTCCCTGTCGTTCACTGGAGTCTGAGCATGACGCTGTATGGAAGTATCCGGGAAGAAATAGTGTACGCCGCCGGAGTTTTGCGCGACGGCGGCTTGGTAGCCTTCCCCACCGAGACCGTCTATGGTTTGGGAGCAGACGCCGCCAACGAGCGCGCCGTGGCGAACATTTTCACGGCGAAGGGCCGCCCCGCCGATCACCCTCTCATTGTCCACCTTGCCGCGGCCGATGAGATCGAGCGCTGGGCGCGGGATATTCCCGACTCAGCCTGGAAGCTCGCAGAACGCTTCTGGCCCGGTCCGCTCACGCTGATCCTCAAGCGCGCGCCGGGCGTGCTGGGCGCGGTGACCGGTAGCCAAGACACGATTGGGCTGCGAGTACCGGATCACCCCGTGGCGCTGGCGTTACTCCAAGCCTTCGGCGGTGCTATCGCCGCGCCGTCGGCCAACCGCTTCGGCCGCGTGAGTCCCACCTCAGCAGCCCACGTGATCGCAGAGTTTGGCGATGCGGTGGACTGTGTCATCGACGGCGGTTCGTGCAAGGTGGGCTTGGAGTCCACCATCCTCGACCTCAGCGGGGAGTACCCTCGCGTATTGCGCCCCGGGGCGGTGATGCCCGACGCGCTTACTCGTACTCTCGGCGAATCGCTCACCATGAACACGGGCGGCGGTCCACGGGCACCGGGTTGCCTGGTATCTCATTACGCCCCGGATACCCCGCTGCGACTAATAGATGCGACGGAAGTTGAGGCGGCGACCCATTCGTTTCTGAACTTCGGACAATCGGTTGCAGTTCTGTCAATGCACCCGCCAGCAACCAACGAGGTTGGCCGCCGTTGGCTGATGATGCCCACCAACCCCCGACTGTACGGGCAGATGCTTTATGCGCTCCTACGCGAAATCGATACCTGGGATTGCCACTGTGTTCTAGTCGAATTACCGCCCGCCAACATGGCGTGGGAAGCGGTGCGCGATCGCTTGAAACGTGCTGCTGGCGGCAGGCAGGACGAGCGAGGTTGCGCATGAGCATGTTGATACTGGTTCGCAGTTTGGAGGATTTGGCGCGCAGTTGTATTGAGCTGAACGACTTCTTCTCATTTAGACGCAAACAATACCCAGAAAAGGTTTCCGAAGCGCTGCTCGGGATATGGATCGATCCGCGCATGGCGGCGGAACCTCCGGGCGCACTGGTGCATAACCAAGCCGCCTATCGCCCCGTTCGCATCAGGGAAGCCTTCGGGCTACAGGCCATCTGGACGCTTTGCTGGCTTGAGACGCCAGCCGGAGAAGACCGCAGCGAAGTGTCCCGCCGCGATCTCTTGGCTGCGTTGATTGAGTCCGCCTGCCTGTGTCAGGAGGGGCTGCCGCCAGGGCGCTTCATCCCTGTATTCCCGAGTGAAACATCTCCGTCCGCAGTGCAAATCGAGATGCGGAGTCTGCTGGCTTCGCATCTGCACTGCCTGATGTCACCGTGGTTTCAAGACTCCGCCACGGGACTGCTGATCCGTCCGGAGGTGTACGAAGCTGCACAGGAGGGGACATGGATCGCCGCGCAGTGACTCGGCTGCAGTTATCCGAAGTCGCGCACTGGTTTGGCGTTACGGCACCGGAGCCGGATGTGTTTGTACTAGGTGTGTGCATCGATAGTCGGCGGGTGCGGCGCGGCGATCTGTTTGTTGCACTGCCAGGTAAGCAGCATGACGGCCATGATTTCTTGGCTGAGGCCAAACGTCGAAGTGCGGTCGCCGCAGTGGTCAATCGGCAAGGGCATGCTGATTTTCGCCAGTTAGTGGTGCCCGATACTGTATCGGCGCTGGGGCAGATGGCTCGCGCGTGGCGTACCAGATTCGAGATTCCGTTGATCGCGGTCGCTGGGAGCAACGGAAAAACCACCGTTAAAGAGATGCTGGGAGCAATCCTGCGCAGTGCAGCCTCGGCTGCGGTTCTTGTGACACACGGCAATCTCAATAACGAGATCGGCGTACCTCTGACCTTGTTACGCTTGCGCGATCGACATCGTTTTGCGGTGATCGAATTGGGCGCCAACCACCCTGGTGAGATCGCGTCTCTAGCCAATATCGCTCGCCCCACCCTTGGGTTGATCACTAACGCAGGGCTGGACCATCTCGCGGGCTTTGGTGGTTCGGAGGGGGCGGCACGGGCCAACGGCGAGATGTTCGCGGCGCTGGATGGCGACGGCATTGCGGTGCTCAACGCCGACGATCCTTGCTTCCCCATCTGGGTCGCGCTGGCGAACGGACGTCGGATCATCGGCTTTGGTCTGTCAAGCGCGCAAGCCGATGTCCAAGGAGCTTGGCATCCCACGGCGTACGGAGGGCGGCTCGTGATCCAATCACCGTGGGGCGGCCTCGACATCGAACTGGCGCTGACTGGCCGACATAATGCTGCCAACGCCCTGGCGGCTGCTACTGCGGCGCTGGTGCTTGGGGTGCCCGCGAACGTGATCGCGGCGGGGCTTGCCGAGGTACAGCCCATCAAGGGACGGATGCAGCCACTGGTTGGTTTGCACGGTGCCCGACTGATCGACGACAGCTACAATGCCAACCCTTCATCGTTGCATGCGGCCTTGGTTGTGCTCGCCGACACCCAGGGAGAGCGGGTGCTGGTACTGGGGGACATGGCCGAGTTGGGTGAGACGGCCATGGAGTGGCATTGTCAAGCGGGGCGATCCGCCCGCGCTGCGGGCGTCAACCGATTGTTCGCCCTCGGGGAGTTGTCGCGACATGCCGTTGACACCTTCGGGCAGGGCGCGTGGCACTTCCAGAGTCACGAAGCGCTGGCGGCCGCGCTGTGCGACACCCTGCATGCCAATGTCACCGTCTTAATCAAAGGATCACGCTGCATGCATATGGAGAATCTAGTTGACGGCTTGATTTCACATCCATCGAAAAGACGAAATAGAGAACAGTAATGAATGTAATCGATCCTATTATCCTGTTTTTTCTGCTGGGTCTCGTCGCCGGTCTGCTGCGCTCGGAGCTGCGTCTTCCGGCCGCGATTTACGAGTTCGTGAGCATTCTGTTGCTGCTCTCCATCGGCCTCAAGGGTGGTATCGAACTCGCCAAGCAGCCGTTTGGTGACTTGCTGCCGGATATGCTGGCCGTCGTGGCGATGGGCTTTTTCCTGGCGCTGCTTGCCTTTCCCGTGCTTCGTTACGTGGGCCGTTTTAAGCGCGCAGATGCGGCCTCGATCGCCGCTCATTACGGCTCGGTGAGCGTCGGTACCTACGCCGTCGCGGTTGCCTATCTTGGCTCCCGCCAGATTGCCTTCGAAGAGCACATGCCACTGCTTCTGGTGTTGCTGGAGATTCCCGCCATTCTGGTCGGCATCATACTGGCGCGCGGCCTGTCACGGCAGACGCGCTGGAGTGAGGTTGCCCATGAAGTGTTCCTGGGGAAAAGCATCGTGTTGCTGGTCGGCGGCCTGCTTATAGGCTGGGCAGCCGGACCTGACGGATTGTCTTCGATCAAGCCGTTGTTCTTCGATCTCTTCAAGGGCATTCTGGCCCTGTTCCTGCTGGAGATGGGCTTGATCACCGCGACACAGGTGGGCAGCCTACGCCGCTACGGGCTATTTTTGGTTGCCTTTGGCATTGGCATGCCCCTGTTTTCTTCACTAGTGGGCATCGGGCTGGGGTTGGCACTGGGCTTGTCCGTCGGCGGGATAGCCATGCTTGCCACGCTGGCCGCCAGTGCTTCTTACATCGCGGTACCCGCCGCCATGCGCATATCGGTGCCCGAGGCCAACCCCACCTTGTCACTGGCCGCCTCGCTGGGCGTCACATTCCCGTTCAATGTCTTGGTGGGTATCCCAATTTATTATGCGCTCGCCGTGTGGGCGCACACGTCCGTGGGAGGATGAAACTAATGGAAGGACATACGCGCAAGCTGTTGACCATCGTCACCGAAGCAGCCGTCGAGGGTACTCTGCTCCGGGATATCGAGCGGTTAGGTGCCCACGGATACACCATCACCGACGCTCGTGGCAAAGGCGGTCGTGGTGTTCGCAATGCCGGCTGGGAGGCGAGCGGCAACATCCGCATTGAGGTGGTGTGCGATGCCGATACGGCCGCAACAATTGCCACCTACCTACAGAAGCATTACTACGACAATTACGCCATGATCTTGTTCGTGAGCAGCATCGACGTGCTACGGCCAGAAAAATTCTGAACGAGAAAGGTAAGGGTTGTCGTGGTGACGGGATGGCACGAAAGTATACTCATGTGTTACAGCAGCGCTTTCGTGCCGCACTCGGAGCTTTGACTTGATTAATCTTTAGTATCAATTACTTAAGGTTGTTTTGGCGGATTTGGCGCGAATCCCGGCCAACCCTCATAATGGCCGCCAGTGCCAGGGCACCTTCACCCACGGCGCCGAAGTAGCCAACAAAGCGGGCATCGGTTTCCTTGTCCAGCTGCTTGGAGCTAGTCCCTGAGGCCACCAGCCCATGAAAGCCCGAGATCGCGCCACAGGCGATAGTGACAAACAGCAGCGGTATCAGTGAGGGCGTACCAGCAGGAATGTCGCTGTTGATCATGGGCGCGACCACTTGTGGATTGCCCAGCAGAACCGCGCCGTAAAGTAGAATTAGGCCAACAAACAATTGCAGGCCATTGATGTAATCGCGAGGTTGTAAAAGCATCCAGACCGGCAGTAGAGAGGCCACTGCGGCATAGGCGAATAACAACAGAATCCAACTGGCGTTAGCCGACAGCCCCATGACTTGATCAGGCAGCGCTATGGGTACGCTCGGTCCCACATAAATCAAGCTATACAGGGCGGCAACACCGAGCACCGATACCAGTCCTAATCCAATCACCCGGCGGTAGATAAGTTGGCCGATGACTAAGGCTACTGCGATGGCCCCCCAGACAGGGACAACGGCGCCGGGGTTGTTGATCAACAGCTTGGCGATCACCACGCCGAATACCGCGTTGACCATCAGCAGTACTAGGAAGATAACGATCATGAACACAGTGCGCGCACGGCGGCCAACCACTTCGCCGGTGAGCGCCCCAACCGATTTCGCTCGGTTACGGACACTGGCCCACAGGGCGCCGCTATCGTGGACACCGGCAAAGAAAATGGTGCCCAGCACTACCCAGAGAAAGGCAGGCAGCCAACCCCAAATAACAGCAATGGCAGGGCCGACGATAGGCGCTGCACCTGCTACTGAGGTGAAATGATGGCCCCAAAGCACGTACCGATTGGTGGGAACAAAATCGATGCCGTCTTCAAATGCGTGGGCAGGAGTGCGAAAATTCGGATCCAGTTTATAGATGCGCGATGCAATAAAACGCGAATAAACGAAATAGCCAGCGGCCATGCCTCCGAGCCCCAGCAGGAGCAAAATGATTGCGCTCATGAGTTGCCTTTTGTCGTTGTTAGTGACGGCCATTACCCGTGTTGAAAAAATGGCCAGATGAAACTGACCATGTTGCTATATGGTTCGCTTTTTTGACTGTTTGGTCAACGTGACTAAAGGCTAATGGCGCCAGTGTGCATGGTCGAGAAAAACTGACCAGAGGTATCCCGTTTGTTAACGGCGTTCTATGCACGTCGATGTACAAGGGGTAGTCTTATGCCTATAAAATCGAAAGAAAAATAGCACACTGGCGGGCAAGGGAACTGCCCGGGGGCATAGTAATGATCAAAGTATTGGTAGTGGATGACCATGATCTGGTCCGCACCGGCATTGCTCGAATGCTGGACGAAGTTGATGGTTTGCAGGTTGTCGGGGAAGCGAATTCAGGCGAGCGGGCCATACAGATGGTTCGGGAGTTGGCGCCAGAAGTGGTGCTCATGGACCTGAAAATGCCTGGCATCGGTGGGCTAGAAGCCACACGTAAGTTGCTGCGAGTGGATGAGGGAATCCGAGTTATTGCCGTGACCATGTGTGAAGATGAGCCGTTTCCTTCGCGCTTGATGAAGGCGGGCGCCGCGGGTTATATGACCAAAGGCGCAGATTTGGAAGAAATGGTCCGCGCCATCAAGATTGTGGCTACCGGACAGCGCTATATTAGCCCGGAGATTGCCCAGGTTATGGCGCTCAAGCCCTATTCTGGAGATGAAGGGTCACAGCTGGACATGCTATCCGAACGTGAATTGCAAATCATGATGATGATCGTCAGTTGTCATAAAGTGCAGGACGTGGCAGATAAGCTCTGCCTCTCACCCAAAACCGTCAATACCTATCGGTACCGAATATTCGATAAGCTGGGCGTGACTAGTGATGTGGAAATGGCGCTTCTAGCGGTGCGCCATGGCATGTTGGATGCAGTGGAAAACTCGGTATTCTGACCGCTGCGCCTTACACAGGGGGAAATCGCTAGGGCAGTGCTGATACAATTACCTCGCCACACTGTGTTGAGATGCCCCCTTGTCTAATTTCGACCCCAAACACTTCCTTCTCCACTGTGCCCGCAAACCCGGTGTTTATCGCATGCTGGACGCAGAGGGTGGCGTTTTGTATGTGGGTAAAGCACGTAATCTACAGGCACGCCTAAACAGTTACTTTCAGAAGAATGTGGCGAGCGTGAAAACCCGCGCTCTAGTAGGGCGGATTCGCGATATCCAGACCACAGTGACAGGCAGTGAGGTCGAAGCGCTGCTGCTTGAGCAGTCACTCATCAAGGAGCTTAAGCCGCCGTACAACATTTTGCTTCGCGACGACAAATCCTATCCTTATATACGCATCACCCGTTCTGATCGTTTTCCCCGTGTCACCTTTCACCGGGGAACCCGCCGGGCGGGGAGCCAGTATTTTGGCCCTTACCCCAGCGGCAGTGCGGTGCGAGAAGCGCTATCGTTAATCGAGAAGATTTTCCAGGTTCGCAATTGCAGTGACAGCTACTTTCGAAATCGCACTCGTCCGTGCTTGCAGCATCAGATTAATCGCTGCACAGCGCCATGTGTGGGCTTAGTGAGCGAAGAGGATTATGCCCGTCAGGTAACAATGGCGGCAGACTTTCTGGATGGGCGGAGTCGAGAGGTGGCGGACCAGCTCAGCACTGATATGGAAGCCGCCGCTGCGGCGCTGGAATTTGAGAAAGCCGCCCTGCTACGCGATCAGCTGGCGGCGATTCAGGCAGTTCAGCAGAAGCAGTACGCAGAAACCGGGCAAGGCGATCTGGATGTGGTGGCCATCGAAACCCGTCATGGCCTTGCCATAATCGAGGTGCTGATGATCCGCGATGGCCGAATTCTTGGCCATCGCACCTTCCGACCTGATACCCGAGGAGAGGACGATCGCAGCGAAATCCTCGAGGCGTTCCTCTCTCAGTATTACCTTGGTGACAGAGAAGACCCGGTCAAGCCGCAGGAAATATTGCTGTGTATGGAGATTCCCGGCGCTGAGGCTTTGCAGCAAGCGCTGGAGGAGCAGTGGGCTAAGAAAGTTCGGTTGGCTTGGCGCGTGCGCAGCGACCGGGCCGCCTGGATTAGCATGGCGCAGACCAATGCCCAGCAATCCATGGCCACGGAAATGGCGGCAAGGGAACACATGGAGGCTCGCTTTCTGGCCCTGGAAACGCTGCTTGAAAGCAGTGAGCCGATTCGCCGCATCGAGTGTTTCGATATTAGCCATACGCAAGGTGAAAAAGCGGTGGCCTCCTGTGTGGTGTTCGATCAGCAGGGGGCACGCAAACAGGATTACCGGTATTTTAATGTAAATCCTGCAGCGGGTGGGGATGATTATGAAGCCTTGGAAGAAGCAATTCGGCGGCGCTATCAGCGTGTTTTGAAAGAGCAAGGGCGCATGCCCGACTTACTGCTGATCGATGGCGGCAAGGGTCAAATGCAGCGTGGCTGGAAAGTTGTTCAAGAATTGGATCTGCACGCCAGCATACGAGTGATGGGGATCGGTAAGGGGCCTAGCCGGCGGCCGGGGTTCGAAGCATTATACTTGCCTTGCGGGAAAGAAATGATTCCTGGCCCGGCAGACTCCGCGCTGCATCTTTTGCAGCAGGTGCGCGATGAGGCTCACCGGTTTGCCCTGACAGGACACCGTGCAAGGCGCGGCAAAGCCCGCAAGCAATCGACGCTCGATGAAATTCCCGGTATTGGCCCTAAGCGTCGAAAGGCTTTACTTACTCATTTTGGCGGGCTCAAGCAGATGCGAAATGCATCCGCCAGCGAGTTTGCTCGGGTGCCTGGCATCAATTCGCAAATGGCGCAAACGCTTTATGATTGGTTCCACCGCTAGGAGGGGGCGTTTATTGATCTAAAAATCGGAAATGAGTCACGGCTGCCTTTGCGCTATACTGAAAGCCTATTTCTTCTAGTCGGTAGTCCCTCCCTATGCAGAAAGTGCACCCCATCCTGAATTTGCCGAATATCCTCACTCTGATTCGGGTATTGGCGATTCCCGTATTGGTGCTGGTGTTCTATCTGCCGTTCCACTGGAGTGATGTTTGCGCGGCGTTATTGTTTCTGGCTGCGGGCATTACTGACTGGCTAGATGGCTATCTAGCGCGCAAGCTGAACCAAACCAGTCCTTTTGGGGCTTTTCTGGATCCAGTAGCTGACAAGTTAATTGTTGCTGTGGCCTTGGTGATGTTGGTGCAAGTTCATGCTACTGCCTGGTTGGCCGTACCTGCCATGGTGATTGTGTCTCGAGAAATCACTGTCTCGGCATTGCGCGAGTGGATGGCAGAGCTTGGTCAGCGCGCAAAGGTGGCGGTGAGTCAGCTGGGCAAAATTAAAACGGTAACCCAAATGACGGCGATTACGTTGCTGCTGGCGCAAAAGCCGAAATTTACTTTAGACGGTGACATCATTATGAACCCGTGGCTTTGGTTGAGCTATGGGCTGCTGTACCTAGCAACGGCCTTCACCCTGTGGTCCATGGTGTCATATCTGCGTGCTGCAGCCCCACAATTGCTCAAAAGTCAGTCAAAGTCCTGAAAAGTCAGAAAAAACACCTGATGCCGGGTTGACACCTGAAGGGGGGTGAGTAGAATTCACCCCCGCAACGGAGCGCGACTCCGGTGTAGAAAAAGCGGGAATAGCTCAGTTGGTAGAGCACAACCTTGCCAAGGTTGGGGTCGCGAGTTCGAATCTCGTTTCCCGCTCCAAGTTTCAGAAAACCTCGGTTACACCGAGGTTTTTTCTTGTTAAAGCAGTTAAGGCGCGGTGGCAGAGTGGTTATGCAGCGGACTGCAACTCCGTGTACGCCGGTTCGATTCCGACCCGCGCCTCCAATTACCACCCTTTTGGGGTGATGTGGTGACAAACTACCTAGCCTGGAAAATGGTTAGTGTCGCCGGCACAATAGAAGACAAATAAAAACAGCTGTTTATTCCCGCCTCTGTTTTTATTCAGCGTTTTCTGGGTACGATGCTCTTCCTGCGGGTATGGTGAAATTGGTAGACACAACAGACTTAAAATCTGTCGACCGTTAGGTCATGCCGGTTCAAGTCCGGCTACCCGCACCACTTTCCTTTTCCCATCTCTGCCCTAACACCGACAGCATCCTGAAAGTAGATCCTTCTTAAATCTCGTCGCTAATCAGTTTGGCCTAACTGACTACACTCCATGTGATCTCATCGCTTAAGCCCGTTTCAAGCAGTCTACCTATTGTGCTCGGATGATTTATTGCCGCTTTCCGTCCGTTTCTGCTAGTCTCAGACTATATTCTTAGCTTCAATCGGGGCTGAATAATAACAAGCTGGAAAAGGCATGAGGGCTATTTAAATGAACTGGTTCCAGAACCTATCTGTGCGGCTGAAGATTTTGTCTGTAGCCGGACTAGGGGTTGTGTTGTTTATAGTCTACGCGGCCTACAGTTTTTACATTGCTGAAACCAATATCGACCATTTGAAGCGGATAGAAAGCCAAGACTTTCCTATTCTTGAGCTGATTAACGCTAACAATGTAGATTTCATAACCATCAGTGAATCCTATATTGAATCAATCACTGAGGCAGATCCGGATTTACTGGAGCAAGCGCAATCCCGAGCGGCGGCCTTCGAACAACGGCTGGTGGATATTCGCCAAGCAGATCCAACTCTTTCCAATGACGTGGAAGAGCTGCGTCGTCATTTCACCACTTACATCAACGGAGCCGCTGCGCTGGCCCGTAATCTGATTACCACTAATGACACTCCAGACCACCTGTCCCAGCGGATATCTCACGTTCGCGCACTTCAGGATGCCTACGAAAGCAGCCAGAAAGCCTTTGAGCAAGAGCGCTATAAAGCGTTTCGCGAGACGCTGAACAGAAGCCGTTCGGATAATCTGGGAACGCAGAAAATTGGCTTGTTTCTAGGTTTTGTCGCTTTCACGTTATTGGCGTTAACTGCCCTGTGGGTCACTCGAGCAATTACGCTGCCACTGAAAGGGGCAGTGGATGCAGCTGACAATATCGCCAATGGTAAATGGGATACCCATATTGAAAATGGGGGGCAAGATGAAACGGGTTACCTGCTGCAGGCTATCCGAAAAATGCGTGATGCCTTGATTGCGCGTCATACCGAGGATCGACAACAGGAAACAGTGAAAAACCATCTGGCCGAATTAAATAATCGCATGCGTGGTGAGATGGGATTCGAGCAGCTTGGTAATAATATATTGAGTTTTTTGGTGCCTGTTCTGGATGCGCAGGTCGGCGCGTTTTATAGCTACGATGCGGATACTGAGACTCTCAGCCTGAGTAGCTCCTATGCAATGGAGCGGCGCAAGCATCTCGCCAATAAATTCCGGCTGGGCGAATCACTGGTCGGACAATGCGCACTGGAACGCAAGAGTATCCTGCTCGAGAAGGTGCCTGATAGCTACATTAGTATCGCCTCGGGTACTGGCGCTGGGCAGCCACGTAACGTGGTAGTTATGCCCGTTATCCATGAGGATGAGGTAAAAGGGGTGCTTGAGATCGGTGCATTCCGTGACTTCAATGATGGAGACCTGGCTTTTATGGAGCAATGTGCCTCCATGATTTCTGTATCACTGCATAGCGCACAGAGCCGTTTTCGGCTGGCAAACATGCTGGAACAAACCCAGTCACAGGCGGAAGCGCTGGAACAACAAAAAACAGAAATGGCCCAGGTAAATGCAGACTTGGAAGAGCAGGCCATGGAGTTATCTGCATCCGAATCTCGACTACAGCAACAACAGGAAGAGTTGAAGGCCATTAACGAAGAGCTAGAATCTCAAACCCAAGCACTTCGCGCGTCGGAAGAAAGTTTGCAGAACCAACAGGAAGAGTTACGCGTTACGAATGAAGAGCTTGAAGCCCAGGCTCGTATGCTCACCGAACAGAAGTCGGAAATGGCTCAGAAGAACGATGAGCTTGAACTGCTGCGCCATGAGCTGGAGGATAAGATTCGCGAGCTGGAAATGTCCTCACGTTACAAGTCTGAATTCCTATCAACCATGAGCCATGAGTTGCGTACACCGCTCAATTCAATTCTTATTCTGTCCAATGCTCTAGCGCAGAATAAGAAAGGATACTTAGAAGAAAAACAGGTCGAACACGCCCAGGTCATCCACTCTGCCGGTACTGATCTGCTTAGCCTGATCAACGACATCCTCGATATTTCCAAAATCGAGGAAGGGAAAATGGATGTCATCATTGATGATTTATCCCCAACAGAAATTGTTGAACATTTCCGTCGCAACTTTGCTCACGTGGCGGAGAGCCGCAATTTGGATTTCAAGGTTGAGCTCGGCGACACCCTGCCTGACCACTTCTATACGGACCGCCAGCGCCTTGAACAAATCATCAAGAACCTACTCTCTAATGCTCTCAAGTTTACTGAGCATGGCTCGGTGATGCTGAGCCTAACTCAGCCAGATGTCTCGGAAACCTTGCCCTCACGACACCTGGTGCCAGGACAGACACTAAAATTTGCGGTGACTGACACGGGGACAGGGATTGCACGTGAAAAACAGAAACTGATTTTCGAAGCATTCCAGCAAGCTGACGGCACTACGAGCCGTAAATACGGCGGCACTGGCCTAGGATTGACCATCTCTCGTGAGTTAGCTCGTCTCCTGGGAGGGGAAATCGGCCTTTACAGCGACGGCGAAGGACAAGGATCGACGTTTGCCCTGTATTTACCCGTGGGCAGAGCTGACGAGGTTGAAACTAATATTGGCGACGGCGCAGGCGAGGACATCAATAATAATGGACAAGCGCATACCGCTCCGATGATGCCACTGAATCCGGATTCAGACGATTTCGTCGTGCGTGAAAAAACGGTGCTCATTGTTGAAGATGATGACGAGTTTGCTCGAGTGCTGGTCGAGTTGGCTTCGGATTATGGGCTTGAGGGGCATGTCTGTCATGACGGCGAAGATGGCCTGGAATACGCAAGCCATTACCGGCCCAGCGCTATTATCCTCGATATTGGCCTGCCTGGCATTGATGGCTGGGAAGTGATGGAAAAGCTTAAGGCCGATCCGCGCACCAAGGATATCCCTGTGCATTTTTTGTCGGGTCGCGATGAACGCAATAAGGCGCTGGAAATGGGCGCCCTGGATTTCATGTCCAAACCGGCGAATGAGGACGATATTCTTTGCGCATTTGCCAAAATTGAAGGAGCCATTGAGACCAATGTTCGCCGCCTTCTGGTGGTTGAAGATAGTCAAATCCAGCATGAAAGTATTCGTGAGCTATTCAACCAGAAAGGGGTAGAAATCACCGCAGCCACCAATGGTCAGCAAGCGCTGGATGCTCTGAAGAGCACCGTATTCGATTGCATGATTCTGGACCTAACGTTGCCGGACATGAGTGGTTTTGAGTTGCTGGAGACTTTACATGCCAATGACGATTACGGCCGTGTTCCAGTAGTGGTCTACACGGGCAAGGATATGAGCCGGGAAGAAGAGGCTAAACTCCGTAAATATGCCGATCGCATCATTCTCAAGACCGAGCGCTCCCATGAGCGATTGTTGAATGAAGCGTCGCTCTTCCTGCACTGGCTGGAGTCCACCTTGCCGGCGAATCGTCGCCCTAAAGTGAAATCCATTGAACACCGTGGTGATATTTTCGAGGGCAAGCAGTTACTGCTCGTGGATGACGACATGCGTAATATCTATGCCCTGTCTGCACAGTTGGAAGAATTGGGGTTCTCCATCCATATTGCCAACAACGGCCGAGAGGCGCTGCAAGTCCTAGATGATAATCCATCCATTGATATTGTACTGATGGATATCATGATGCCAGAGATGGATGGTTACGAGGCCATGGCAAGGATTCGTGAACAGAGCCAATTCAGCAAGTTGCCAATCCTTGCACTTACAGCAAAGGCGATGAAGAATGATCGTGCCAAGTGTATTGAAGCTGGAGCGAACGATTATTGTTCCAAGCCCATAGATATGGCGAAGCTGACGTCTTTGCTGCGAGTTTGGTTACATACGTAGTGACTGGAAAATACGCCTGCAGTCACTTTATAAGAACAAGCACCGTGGCGGATAACGTTATGGCACAAACATGTCCGATTGAGGATGCTGACGTTAGCATCGAAGACATCGAAATTCGCCTGCTGCTTGAGGCGATATATCAGATGTACGGCTACGATTTTCGTTTCTATAGCCGCGCCTCCATACGTCGCAGGATCATGCATCATCTAACCATGTCTGGCTTTGACTCAATCATGGAGATGACCGATAAGGTGCTGCGCGACCGGTCCTTCTTTACCACCTTATTTAATGAGCTGACGGTGAACGTAACCGAGATGTATCGGGATCCGGATTTCTACCAAAGCTTCCGTGAAGAGGTTATCCCGGTGCTGAAGACGTTCCCGTTTATTAAGATCTGGCACGCAGGCTGCTCCACCGGGGAAGAGATTTACTCCATGGCCATTTTGCTAGAGGAAGAAGGGCTTTACGACCGGGCCATGATCTACGCAACCGATATCGACAAGAAAGTGCTAGCCTCGGCCAAGAAGGGCATTTACTCCATCGAAGCGGTCAAACAGTATGGTGACAACTATCGCCGGGCCGGTGGTAAGCATTCTTTATCTGACTATTTTACCGCCCGCTATGACAGCGTGATTATGGAGCAGCGACTGAAACGTAATATCGTCTTTGCCGATCATGATCTGGCAACAGACCAGGTTTTTGGTGAAATGCATGTCATCCTGTGCCGGAATGTACTCATCTACTTCAATCGAGCATTACAGGAGCGTGTGATCAAGCTGTTTAGTGACAGTCTAGATATGGGCGGTTACTTGTGCTTGGGAACCAAGGAAAGTTTACGTTTCAGTGGGCAGGAAGAGTCGTTCGATGTTATCAACAAGTCGTTGCGAGTTTTTCGCAAACGGCAGTTTCAACACCACGCATGATTAGAGACAACTGATGATTGAGCAGAAGTTGCTATTAGTGGATGATCAGCCAGCTAACTTAGTATCGCTAGAGGCGATTCTGGAAAGTGAAGGCCGCATCCTTATGAAAGCGCACTCGGGGCAGGAGGCGTTGAAGATTCTGCTTAAGGAAGATATTTCTTTAGTGCTGCTGGATGTGCAGATGCCAGGCATGGATGGCTTTGAAGTGGCTGAATTGATGCGTCAACGCAAAGACACCCAGACTATCCCGATTATCTTTGTGACGGCGATCAGTAAAGAAAAAAAATACGTTTTCAGGGGCTACCAGGCTGGCGCTGTAGACTACTTATTCAAACCATTGGACCCACTGATCCTCAAAAGCAAAGTAGATTTTTTTCTTGGTTTGGATAAACAGAGACGCCAGCTGCAAGCAAAATTGAAAGAAGCCCAAGCGCACCGTGCGGCCTATGAAGCTGGCAAGACACGGGGCGGGGAGGGCAGCGACCAATAGTCGTGAATACTTGCATAGGGGGAGTAAAAGCAATTGTTATGGGCGCGTCTTGGGGCGGGCTTAATGCCTATATTCACATTCTGTCTGTGTTGCCCGCGGATTTTCCTTTGCCAATCCTGATGGTACAGCACCAGCAGGCTAGCGCGGATAACCGTATGCCGTGGTTACTGGCTCGTTACTGTGCTTTACCGGTGGTTACACCGGAAGATAAAGAGCCGATTATAGGAGGGCATGTTTATGTGGCCCCGCCGGGTTACCATATGTTGGTGGAAGACGATCAGACACTGGCTTTCTCTAATGGAAGGCCTGTACTCTTTTCCCGGCCGGCAATAGACGAATTGTTTTTTTCTGCTGGCGTTGTTTATGGCCGTCATCTGATAGGCGTGATTCTCACAGGGGCCAATGAAGACGGCGCAGCAGGCATGAAGTATATACACCGTAGAGGCGGATTCACCATCGCCCAGTCACCGGTGAGCTCGGAAGCACCCACAATGCCTGAAGCGGCAATAACAACAGGTGCGATTTCCAGGGTACTCGATCTTGAGGCAATCGGGCCCTTTTTGGCTAAACAGGCTATGGGGTAGGACGCGTATGAAACAAAACATTTTGGTTGTGGATGATCACCGCGAAAACTTGATCGCCCTGGAGGCGATCCTGGATTCTGACGACCGTAATCTGATCATGGCACAGTCCGGTAACGAGGCCTTGTCCCTCGCCCTCAAGCACGATTTAGCTCTGGTGCTGTTGGATGTGCAGATGCCGGAAATGGATGGGTTCGAAGTGGCCGAACTTATGCGTAAAAATAAGAAAACCCGCCACATTCCGATCATTTTTGTTACCGCTATATCAAAAGAACAGAAATACGTTTTCAAGGGCTACGAGTGTGGGGCGGTGGATTACCTACTCAAACCCATCGACCAAAAAATTCTGGAAGCCAAGGTTAGCGTTTTCCTGGAACTGGATCGCCAACGGCGCAAGTTACAACAGGCCGTGGTGCAAATGAAACGGCTAAAAGACGAAAACGAGCGACTGCTGCATGCACTTGGCGAAGCTCTGATCGGCACCAATGCCGAGGGTAAAATCACTTTTTGTAATGAAGCAGCTTGTGCCCTATTGCGACAGAGTCGTGATGACTTAGTAGGCAATGATATCGCCGACCTGATATTCAATGATGATGCTGGCAAGTCGTGTTGGAGCTGGGATAGCTCTCCATTACAGGAAGCTTGCAGACAAGGGGAAAGCTGGGAAAATGAGCATAACCTGTATACTCCCGATGATGATGGCTTGCTAGCCTTATCAGTGAGAGCCAATGCGATTACTAATGATGCAGGCATCTTCACAGGGGTGGTCGTGGTACTTGGCCTCTCAGATGATGAAAATAATGGCGGAGACTGCGCTCGTAACCATCGCCGTAACCCTCGCAAGAGGTTGTTCCGCGAAATGGTAGTGTTTGACCGTAGCACCGGTGGTAATGTGGGGCGCTTAATAAACTTGAGTGTGAACGGCTTCAAGCTTTTTTCCCGCCGAGCATTAGCCCATGGTGAGGATTTGCAACTTGGCATGGTGCTGCCCGACCAGATTTCAGGGGTAAACACCGTCAGCTTTGATGCCCGGGTTGTTTGGGCGGAAACGTTAGATGCCCCTGGTGAGTTTCAGGTAGGTTTTCAGTTTCAGACGTTGAATTCGGTCACCCGTGATGTGATCGAAAACCTAATGGAAAACTATTAAATTATGGCTGAGCACATGGAGTCGCCTGAGAACATAGAGCTTTCTTCATCGTTGTTGCCCTATGGTTTCGCGCGGCGTTTCGGTGTTCTGTTGCGTGAGCGCGATGGGCAGAAAGAGTTGTGTCACCGGCAGGATGTTTCACTGGCCGCGCTAGGTGAGGTGCAACGTCATATCGGCCGCCTGCCGCGCCTAGTACCCATGGACGACACGGCTTTTAGCGCCGCCATGGCAATCACCTATGAACAGCAGCGCGGCGCGGCAGCAGAAGCCGCCGATGATCTGGAAGGACTTGATCTGGCAAGCCTAGCAGACTCACTGCCGGAAACGTCGGATTTGCTTGAGCAGGAAGACGATGCTCCGATCATTCGGCTGATCAATGCCTTGTTACAGGAAGCCATCCGTGAAGATGCCTCCGATATCCACATCGAAACCTTCGAACGACGGCTAGTAGTTCGTATGCGAGTCGATGGTGTCCTTCGTGAAGTGCTTACCCCGAAAAGGGAGCTGGCGCCGTTGTTAGTCTCGCGAATCAAGGTAATGGCGCGAATGGATATCGCTGAAAAGCGGATACCTCAGGATGGTCGAATCTCCTTGCGCATTGGTGGGCGCGATGTGGATGTGCGGGTATCGACTATGCCCTCCAGCAATGGTGAGCGGGTGGTGCTACGCTTGTTGGACAAGCAAGCGGGGCGTTTACAGGTATCGCATTTGGGCATGGGCGAAACCTGTGACGTTCATATGCGCGAGCTAATCCATAAACCCCATGGCATTATTCTGGTGACCGGCCCGACAGGGTCCGGTAAAACCACAACGCTTTATGCTTCCCTAACCGAATTGAATGACAGTACCCGCAATATTCTTACGGTAGAAGATCCCATCGAATACCAGCTAGAAGGGATCGGCCAGACTCAAGTCAACACTAAAGTCGACATGACATTTGCCCGCGGACTGCGTGCCATCCTTCGCCAAGATCCAGATGTGGTGATGGTGGGGGAGATCCGGGATCTGGAAACCGCTGAAATTGCAGTGCAAGCCTCCCTGACCGGCCACCTTGTACTGTCTACTTTGCATACCAATACAGCAGTGGGGGCGGTGACCCGCTTGCAGGACATGGGCATTGAACCTTTCTTGCTCTCTAGCTCCCTGCTGGGTTCCTTGGCTCAGCGGCTGGTGCGTGTGCTATGCGATGACTGTAAAACCCCGTACCAGGCTAGCGCTAGTGAGCTGGAAATGATGGGGTTGGCGGCTACGGAGAGCCGTACGCTGTATCACCCCAATGGTTGTGAATCCTGTAACCATCAGGGTTACCGGGGCCGTACCGGGATCTATGAACTGGTACTGGTGGATGACACGCTACGCCAGTTGATCCACGATCGCGCCGGCGAGCTAGAACTTAACCGCCATGCTCGGACACTAACTAGCGGTATCCGCGAAGATGGTTGGCGAAAAGTGCTCGGCGGACACACCAGTGTAGAAGAGGTCCTGCGGGTAACCCGCGAGGACTAACGGGACAGTATTCTCCATGCCAGCATTTGAATACCGCTCTCTGGATCACAGGGGCAAGATCAACAAAGGCACGCTGGAAGCAGACAGTGCCCGCCAGGTGCGCCAGCAATTGCGCGACAAGGGCTGGGTGCCGCTGGAGGTCAATGAAGCCAACGACTCCAGCAGCCAGGGCATGGGCCGGTTCGCCGGGTCCGGCAAAATCAATGGTGCTGAGCAGGCGCTGATAACGCGTCAACTGGCCACCCTGCTGAAATCCGGCCTGCCGGTAGAACAGGCCTTATCTGCGGTCTCCAAGCAGGCCGCCAACGACCGTATCGAACGGATTATGCTGGCGGTGCGCGCCAAAGTGCGTGAAGGTTATAGCCTAGCGCACAGTTTCGAATCATTTCCCCGTGCTTTCCCGGAAATGTACCGCGCCACGGTAGCGGCCGGTGAGCAGAGCGGGCATTTGGAACAAGTGCTGGAGCAACTGGCGGATTACCTGGAAACCCGCCACGACACTGGGCGTTCCGTAGCCCAGGCGATGATTTATCCTGCGTTTATCATGGTGTTTGCCTCCATCGTCATTATGCTGATGATGACCTTCGTGGTCCCAAAGCTGGTGGCAGTGTTTGAGGGACGAGATCAAGCATTACCGTTACTCACCCGAATTGTCATGGCCATGAGCGACTTTGCTCGGGGCTGGGGCTGGTTGGTTGTGTTATTGATCGTTGTGGCCGTGGTGGTATTTATGCGGGCCATGCGTGATCAGCGCTTTCGATTACGGGTGCACCAGCGTTTGGTGAATATGCCTCTGGTAGGTACTATGCTGCGGGCGGGTGACAGTGCCCGGCTGGCCAGCACGCTGGGTATCCTCGGTCGCTCCGGTGTGCCGTTGGTGGATGCCCTGTTTATCGCCGCGCAGGTGGTGGGCAATCTGGCGGTCCGCAATGCGGTAAAAAACGCGGCCGCTAAGGTCCGCGAAGGCGGCAGCCTCAGCCGAGCCCTGGATGCCAGTGGTTATTTTCCTCCCATGCTGGTGCAGATGATTGCCAGTGGCGAGGCCAGCGGCGAACTGGACAACATGCTGACCCGGGCTGCGGATTATCAGGAACGAGAACTCAGCAGTACGATCGGGACCATGGTAGGGCTGCTCGGTCCAATCATGTTGTTGGTCATGGCCGGAGTGGTGGTCATGATCGTCCTCTCGGTCATGCTGCCGATCATGCAAATGAATAACTTACTAGCCGGTTAAGGTGAAGAAATGAAAGCAAAAAAGGCCATGTCAGGGTTTACCCTGCTGGAAATTATGGTTGTGGTTGCGATTATCGGCCTGCTGGCTGCGGTGATTGTGCCTAACGTCATTGGTCAGGGGGAAGCCGCCAAGGTGGACCTGACCAAGGCCAACATGGGCAAAATCGTGCAGCAACTAGACCTATACAAGTTCAACAATGGCAGTTATCCAAGCACTGAAGAGGGGCTGAATGGCTTAGTTGAGCGTCCCTCATCCGCTCGTAAGTGGCCTGATGGTGGCTACCTGCCCAAGGTCCCGCTCGATGCCTGGAACAATGACTACGTTTACATTAGCCCCGGTGTAGAAGGTCCCTTCGATTTGTTGTCAATGGGAGCCGATGGCGTTGAGGGGGGCGAAGGCGCCGACGCGGACATCAACTGGCGCGAAGTTCAGTAATATGCGTTTGCTCCGCTCCCAGCAGTCTGGCTTCACCTTGCTGGAAATTATGGTGGTGGTGGGGCTGATTGCACTGCTGAGCGCGGTAGTGGTCAGCCAGGGTAACTGGACATCGGACGACCGGCAGCTAGAACAGGAATCTGCTCGTCTCAAGGATACCCTGGCGTTGCTCAACGAACGCAGCCTGTTTTCCGGGCAGTTATTGGCGCTACGCTTGTACCATGATGGCTGGGAGCCTCTAGCCTACGATATTGTAACCGCAGACTTTGTCCCCATCGAAGATACCGCCCTCAAGCCACGTCAAACCCCTCCGTCGCTAGAACTGGTTTGGCAGCTAAATGAACTGGCGGATGAAGAACAAGCCAGCCTTAGCCAGGTTGCTGAAAGCCTAGTCAAGCAAGACACCTCTTTGGATCTGGGTGAAGGTGTGCTCGGCGACGAGGATGATGAGAGAGCGGCATTACAGCGCAAAGAAAATCGGGGAGGCGAAGATGAGAAGGAAAAGGTATTCCCCCAGGTATTCTTTTTCCCCAGTGGCGAAGTCTCTCCGGTAACGCTATCGATACGAAGCCTTGCTGATATGGAAACAGTGCAGCGCTGGCAAGTGTCGGCCTTAGGGCAAATTTCCGACCCGGACCTACAGCAGGACGAAGATAAGGAACAGAGAAAAGAAGAATGGTTAGAGCGGCGCGCACGGATGATTGAGGAAGAACCGGAATGAAACAGCAGCGCGGTTTTACGCTTGTAGAAGTGTTGGTCGCTGTCTCCATTCTTGCTCTGGTTATGGTGGTGCTTGGTCAAACCATGGGTTCCACAGCTCGCGCCTATACCAATATTAATGAGACCCATCTCGGCTTCTTAGTTGCCTCGGATAAATTAGTGGAAATGCAGGTGTACCAACAGTGGCCGTCCACCGGTGAGTCCGATTCTACCGTCACTCGAAATGGTCGTGATTGGTGGGTCAATACCCGGGTCAGTGAAGGCCCATATCCCGATACCCGCCGGGTAGATATTGAAGTCGGCATGATGCAGGACGATGATCAAGGTCAAATGGCGTATCACCTAGCCAGTCTGATCGGGAAACCGGCCTCCGGATGATCAACATCCAGCACGCCACTAGCCGCCAGCGTTCCTTCCAGCACGGTTTTACTCTGCTGGAAATGGTTATCACCATCGCGATTTTTGCGTTTATCTATGTCTGGGTGGCAAGCTTTCTTAGTAGCGCACTGCAAGGCCGTGAGCAGCTCAAAGAAGGTGCAGATGAGATGGAGCGTAACCAGCGGGCGGTGACGTTCCTAACCCTCGACTTCGAGCAGCTAATCAACCGTCCGGTCAGGGATCCTTATGGTGACCCGCAGCCCGCCATTCTCGGCCGTGACAATTATGTTGAATTTACCCGTTTAGGATGGTCCAACCCATTTGGACTGCGTAAGCGTAGCGAAATGCAGCGTGTGGTATACGCTTTGGAAGATGACACCCTGTATCGCCGTTATTGGCCGGTGCTAGACACTAACGTGGCCACCGAGTACCAGCAGGACGTGCTAATCGACCGTGTGGAGCGCTTCACTGTACGCTATCTTGATCTCACCCCCCAAGGCGAATGGCAATGGCTGGAGTTGTGGCCAGATGTGAGCATGACGGCAGTACCCGTTTGGCAGCAACGCCTGCCAAAAAGTATTGAGGTAGAGATCGAACTAGAAAATGGCAACATTGTGCACAGGTATTACCGAACAGTGGTGAATCCATGGGGATGACGGTAAACCTGTCAGGTCGAATGACTCGAAGGCAAGGGGGCATGGCGTTGGTGATCGTGCTGCTACTGCTAGCCTTACTGACGACCATTACCGTTGAAGTGCTTTTCCGGCAAGATCGTTTCCTTACCCGCGCCGATAATCTATTGCAATGGGACAAGCGCTACCAGTACGCCATGGCAGCTGAGGTGGTTGCCCAGCAGGGTCTAATTGATGACTTGCAGGATGACCAAAAGAATAACGCCCTAGTGGATGATTGCGTTGACGAGCAGTGGGCCGTGCAATTGCCGCCAACGCCCTATGAAGATGCCATACTCAGCGCCAGCGTGCAGGACCTGCAAGGCCGTTTCAATTTGAACTGGCTCATTACCGCAGAAGGTGACAATTTTGTTCGAGACCAGGATGGTATCGACAGGCTCACCCGCCTGATCGAGCTCACCTTTCCCCAAGAAACAGACGCATCGCGGCTCGCCAACGAAATGGCCGACTGGCTAGATTCCAACAATATAGTGGACGGAGTTGAAGGGGCGGAAGATGCGGATTACCGCACCCGGCGGACTCCAAATATGCCCGCCGCGCATGAATCTGAACTGCGTGCCTTGCTCAGCTTCCAGGTAGCTAACCAGCCCCAGGACGGCATGATTTGGGGCTTGTTTACAGCTTTGCCATTGGGCACAACATTGAACGTTAATACTGCACCGCTTCAGGTACTGGATGCGGTGTTAGGTGCCACGGCGGGTGATACCGCGGCACAAGCTATTGTTAAAGAGCGGGAGCAGGAGCCGATTGACGCCATTAGCGACCTGATGCAGGTTGCTCCTTTTAGCGAAATGGATCCCGACATCAAGCAGCAGATAAGCAGCTTGCTCGGTGTCAGCAGTGAGTATTTTCAGGTTATGGTGGATGTAGAGGTCGACGGACAACTAAGTCGCCTAGTAAGCCGGCTGCGCCGCCGCAATGGTGAAGGGCAGAGCACTGAAGTATTTAGTCGGCAGGTCAGCCCATTGCTAACCCCACTCGAACCGGCATGCAATCCCTTCTACAATGTGACCCAAGGCTCGTCTTGATACACTGGACTAACGGAGCAGGCTGTTAGAAAGTGCATTAAGCGTCGGCCATGCCAGACGGACACATGCAAAGATAATAACGCGGATATAACGACCAAAGGACACAACAGCGTGGCAGAGGCTCCACTGATTTATTTAAGCGGTGCAGGGGGAACGGAACTGGATCTTGAACATCCGGTGCTGTTGCAGCGAAACCCTGCGGAACACGTCCAGGTCATGAGCCTGCGCGAAGCGCTGGAACAGTCTGCCGGCCAGACCCTCCATGTCATTGTCAGCGTAGCATTTGCCCGGCTAACCCATGTTAGCCTGAGCCGAAAACAGGCACGTCATATGCAGCGCATTCTTCCGTATTTGCTGGAAGAGCAGATGCTGGACAACCCTGAATCACTGTGGTTTGTTTCCCGCAAAGGCAGCGGTGATGACTATGAAGTGACCGCCATTGCTCGACAATTTATCGAGCAACTCAAACGGTGGGCCGCAGAACAAGACGTACTGATCACCTCCCTGCAGGTGGACGCTGAGCGGTTGCAGGGTCAAGCACCTCTGATTGCTGAGTTGGACGAAAATCAGACGCTATTAATGGCAGACCGAGATCGTTGCCTAGTGGTTGATGCTCAGCAGCGTGATGGTGTGCAGGCCCTGTTTGGCGACAGCCTCAATGAGCCTATGGTGTTATCCGGCCCAACGGCGTTTGTTGACGCCTTGCGTAACGGTTCAGGGCAGGAATTACTCACAGGCCCCTATGCCCCAAAACAAAAGAAAGGCAGTAATACAACGTTTGCTCCTTGGAAGCCACTTGGCATTCTTGCTGCATCCGTATTTGTACTGGCTCTGGTGGCCATCTGGGTGCAACAGTGGCGTTATAATCAGGCGGCCGAAGCGACTTTCGCCGATGCCCAGACGCTATTCGAGAACCTGTTCCCCGGTGATAAGGCCTCTGCGGCCCTGAGTCGCCAGTTTGAGGGCCGGCTTGCTCGCCTTGGTGGCGGTAGCAAGTCGGGGCAGGCTGATTTCTTCCCACTTCTGAGACCAGTGGCGCAAGTGTTGAAAGAGATAAACGTTGACCCCAAGCGGCTGCAATACGATCAACGTGAAAATACGCTGCTATTGGATGTTGGCGCTAAGGATTATGCCCAACTGGAACAACTTCAGAATGCGCTCAAAAAACAGGGAGCACGCGCCTCAATAGCAAATTATCGCAATAGTGCTCAGGGCGTGAGCGCGCGAATCAAGGTGGAGCAGCCGGGATGAGCAGTGCAGCAGAACTGAAGAAACTGGCGGCTCAACGTCGAGAACAGGCAGTACAGTGGTACGAAAGTAGAGAACCCCGAGAACAACACATCCTGAAAATATTGGCCGTGGTAGCGTTTGTGGTGCTGCTGTATTGGTTGCTCTGGGCTCCGTCGGTCGCGGCCAGGGATCAGGCAAAGAAGCAATTTATGGTCAATCAGCAGACGTTACAGTGGATCCAGGACAATCGCGAAGCGGTAATCGCGGCTCGGCGGAGCGATGTATCGTCAGCACAACCCAACGGCAATTGGACCGGTAACGTGAGCCGTAGTGCTGATCAGTTTGGCCTTACTTTGAAAGGCTTTTCACCGGATGGTAATCGCGCCGTGCGTATCCAGATGGAAAATCAGGCAACCTCTCAAACGGTACTTTGGCTGCAATCGCTTCAGCAGAGCGGCATACAGATAAGCAACCTTGAAATGACGCCTGGTGAGAAATCGGGTACCGCTACGGTGCGTGCGACCCTGCAGAAGTAAGCGGTAAGGCGCCACAAAAAAATGAGTTGATGGCCGTAATCGCTATACGGCCCTACGCCTATCTCTGTCGTTTAGCTGTACTAAGCAGCCGGCCTGCTCATGAGCGCAATGCCACTGCCGTCGGCTGAATCGCGGCCGGGTTAGCCTAGTCTTAGAGTAGATATAGTGACATGGGCATCTTGGGATCAACGGGATGTGGGACATGACTCAGTGGTCAACAGTAGCGTTAGCCCTGTTCCCATAATAACGATTCAGGTGCAAGCTTAGCGTTTGCAGCTCATTGTGAGACGCTGGCGTTACCGTCTTTTCACTAACGAATCAGTGTTGCTCTGTGCTGCACTGTACCCCTATAGAGTCGTCACTATAGATTGATTGGCAACCCGTCAGGGAGCAAATACCCTCGAAAGAAAATTAAGGCTATAACAGCGATCGCATGTGGCTGGGTACTCTGTTTATTATGCTGTTATTGTTATGAGGGTGTTATGAACCAAACCGGTCGATCAAATCTGATCGCAGCCACGGCTATGTGGTTTGTCTATGCGGTCACGATCGTTATGCTGGCCGTAATACTGTGTTGGGCGCTTTATAGTCAGGTAAATTATGGTTATCGGTTCTGGTACCAAACTCTGGGTATTGGTAGCCATATACAAGTCTATGGTCCTCAGAATCGTTTTAACGCTGGCTTTGAACAGCTGCCCGCCGAGAAACACGTGGAAGCTTTTGAACAAATCCGTGATGCGGTCCATAACGGTGGCATGGGGCTGGCTGATATCGACTACCAACCACCAGGCAAAGAGCCACGCCCTTTGTTACACCATGCGGAAGTTCAGCACTTGCAGGATGTGGCTGATTTTATTGATAGAGGCCGCATACTTTTCTTCGTATTGCTGGCGCTCTGGTTACCTTTAGCCTGTCTAAATGTCAGGCTGAAATCACCACCGATACGGTGGCGCCTTGGCATTACTGTTTTCACTCTAGGGGCTATGTTAGCGTGGTTGTTGATTGCCGGCCCGACCCAGGTTTTCTATCAGTTTCACCTCTGGATCTTTCCCGCTGACCATCAGTGGTTTTTCTATTGGCAAGATTCGCTGATGAGTACATTGATGAAAGCGCCGGTTTTATTCGGTGGCATTGCAATGGTAATCGCTTTGGGAGCATTACTGCTCACGCCAGTTCTTTACTGGTTCGGTTTGTGGGGAGCGCGCATAGTGCTTCAGCACCCAGCAGATAACTGACAAACGATCGGCAAAACAAATAAGAAACGGCTAATGAGCATTGAAGTACTGACTGCGGATATTGAGGGCGGCGAAAACTTGCAGCGTTGGGCTGCCATGGGCTTACCTATTCCGCCAAGTTGGCGCATTAGTCGTCAAGTTATAACAGGCAATTCTGTTCAGTCGTTGACGCAACAGCTTGCTACCTTGGCACACATGTTTTCAGGCGACCGTTACTGGGTGTTGCAACAAGGGCCAATGAATCCGGAGTCACGTCGAGAAAGCCTATTAAATCTGGATTCAGATGAAGCGCTCGCTGCGGCACTTCAACGCATTTTCCAGCGTGTTTCTGGGCCAGATCATGTGGTGATTCAAGCGTTACCAAAACAACACGCTGCCGGCGTGCTATTTACCCGACACCCTTTGCGCCAAGATCTACCGCATATGGTGGTTGAAGGAGTCGTAGGTGGTAACAGTGAACGTCAGCGGCTTATTTTCGATGAAAATGACCGGTTGGTGTATGCCCCTGAGGCTCAATTGCCTTTAAACCAACAGGTCGGTGAAGCCCTTTTTTGTCGGCTTCACCGTCAGCTTAAAGATAATTTTAAACATCCACAGGCTGGAGAGTGGGTTTTTGATGGTGAGCAACTATGGCTGTTGCAAACCCTTCCTGTAGGTTCGCTCTCTGTACCCAAAGAAGCCTGGGCCCGCCGGGCTGGGGTAGGGCTTTTCAATCAGGTGGAAACTCCTCTGTGGTATACCCTGGCCGGGCGATGGTTAAAAGCCGGCTTCTGGGAACCGCTAGTAGAAAGTGCCGGGTGGAAAGGGCTCGCCAAGGTTGAACCTTACCGGCGTCAACATAGCCATATTTACACCAATTGTGCGTTCTTTCGTGAGCTTCAGCGCGAACACCCAGGGGCCGCACGATTTGTGCCACCAGCATGGCAATCTCTGGAATGTGACCCTGCATCTGCTCCACAAACGGTAGGCTCCTCATTTTCTAAGAGCATTAACCAATGGCGGCAGAGCTGGATCTTGTTGCAGCTGTCACTGAATGTGCAGAAGTGGAAGCAACCAGAGGTAACCCGTGAGGGCCTATGGCGCGCTTTTATGCGCCTTGATGCCATGGGAGAGTCCCTTAGCCGCGTAGAAGGTGAGCTTGCCTACCTAAGGCTGGCAGATGCATTGGTCGATTATCGTGCGCCTCTGCCTTTGACGTTGCTGGTTACGCCTACTGAACTTCGGGCCCTGCAATCCCTGGTGGCTGGCGAGGTGGATTCGGTACGTGATACAGCATTACGACCGGGTGTTGATCCTGTCCATGCCCCCTTGAATGAGGGGCCGGCTCAAGCGTCTACACTTAATAGATTGCAACAACCGGGAATCGTTAGCGACGCCCCGTTGGCGCAACTCTCAGATGCGGACGAGCAGGCATTTAAAATGGCACGAACCGCTCGCGGGCTGCGTTTTGCTATTGGTAATCGTCTACGGCAACTACTTCGTTCCATGGCGGCTATTGCGGTTGAGCAAGGGACGCTACAACACCTTGATGATATTCATTTTCTGTACTTTGATGAGCTTTGGCAGCTGTGGATGGGATCAGCATTGCCTGCCAGCGCCAATAAAGCTGTGATCGGTGATCGTAAACTGCGTTACCTTGATGATGGCCTACAGGGAGCGCCGGACTGGAAGATGGACCAAGTAGGGTACGGTTTTGGCGGCGGACAGCGTCTTAGCCCTCTATTACGTGGGCTGACGCTGGTGCCTGGTTCTGCTGAAGGTGCCATTCGCCGTGTGTGCAGTGCCTGGTGCCTTAACAAGGTACAGCCTGGCGACATTGTTGTGGTAGATGAGGTCGATCCCGCTTGGTTGCCCTGGCTGGTACAAGCAGCAGGGCTGGTGATTGCCCAACAGGACCCTGCTAACGGCGCGGCTAGCTTGGCTGTGACATATGGGATTCCCGCTATTTGGGGCGCCAGCGACGTGATGCATAGTGTTCAGGATGCGCTGCAGGGCACTCTAGACGCGACCCATGGCAAGCTTGCCATGGCGTCGGATATGAATAACGATGACGTTACTGTGCAGTAACCTGGGTAGGCCGAGAAGCTCGCCTAGGTAAGTGGTTGTTTTCCTTTTAAAGGTGAGAGGTGAGAGCCGTGCCCCAACCCCCGACCCAAGAAGAAGATACCCGGCCATTTGTGGCTCCATGCCACAGCATTGATAACACCGCACCGCTGCGTTGGTTGCGCAAAGGGTGGCGCGACTTTCTTAATGCACCGGGGCCAAGCCTGCTCTATGGCGCGATAATGGTCTTTATCAGCTACCTAATTAGTGCCGCGACCTGGTGGTTCGGCAATATGGGCCTGTATCTTGGCCTACTTTCAGGCTTTGTGTTCTTGGGGCCGCTACTCGCACTCAATCTTTACGCCATTAGTATCCAGTTGCAACAAGGCCGCCAACCAAGCCTGTCAGAAAGTCTGAAGCAGGCACGTTCATGCTTGGGGGATGCCCTGACCTTTACGGTCATTCTGGTGGTGGTATTTTTGGTGTGGGCCAGGGCCGCTAATTTGATCTATATCTTTTACCCGGTGAACGAGTGGCATTTGGAAAATGTGCTGCTTTTTTTTGGAGTCGGCAGTAGCGTAGGAGCGTTATTTTGCGCCATCGTTTTCACGGTTAGTGCCTTTTCGTTGCCCATGATTATGGATCGCAAGACCGATATGGTCACGGGGGTTATCACGAGTACAAATGCGGTATTACGGAATAAGCTACCTCTATTTATCTGGGCCAGCTTGATTGGGGGTTGCCTATTGGTCGGGCTGTTAACAGCATATCTAGGTTTATTGGTGCTACTACCGGTACTTGGCTTTGCTACCTGGCATGCTTACCGAGAGGTGATCGACGCAGAGGAATGGGAACCGCGATTTGAGTTGCCCAAAGAAGATTGAAATTTGACTGATAACACCACTACAGGGTCCGCCATGTGGCGGACCGATGCGGTGGTGTGCGGTCAGTAGACTTAATTTTCGTCCATGTACCCGAGCAGATGGGGCACCATTCGCTCGATTTCTTTGCGAGACATGCCTTTACGTGCCGCGTAATCATCCATTTGATCTTTCGCCAGCTTACCCGTGCCGAAATATTTAGCCTCTGGGTGTGAAAAGTACCACCCAGATACCGCCGCAGTTGGGAGCATGGCGTAGCTTTCCGTGAGTGTCATCCCGGCGTGGGTTTCAGGATCAAGCAACTCCCACAACAGGGCTTTCTCTGTGTGATCAGGGCAGGCGGGGTAGCCTGGAGCAGGGCGGATGCCTTGGTATTTCTCGCTGATCATGTCCTGATTGCTCAGTGCTTCATCACTGGCGTAACCCCAGTAATCTTTACGCACTTTTTCATGTAGACGCTCGGCAAACGCTTCGGCTAGTCGATCCGCTAAGGCTTTAAGCATGATGGCGGAATAGTCATCGTGGTCCGCTTCGAATCGGGCCACATGCTCGTCGATGCCAATGCCTGCGGTTACTGCAAAACCGCCTAGCCAGTCGGTGAGCCCGGTTTCCTTGGGGGCGATAAAGTCACTCAAGCAGTAATCAGGCTTGTTGTTCTTGCTCCGATCCAACTGTTGGCGAAGATGGTGGAGGGTCATGAAGGCCTCACTATCACCGGGATTACGGTATAGTTCGATATCATCCATTTTAGAGTTGGCAGGCCAAAAACCTATTACCCCGCGGGCAGTTAGCCACTTTTCTTCAACTATTTTATCAAGCATTTCCCGGGCATCACGGTAGAGCTTTGTCGCTTCAACACCAACCACTTCATCTTCCAGAATGCGTGGAAACTTGCCAGCCAATTCCCAGGCGCGGAAAAAAGGAGTCCAGTCGATCCGCTGAACCAGATCCTCCAGTGGGTAATCATCTAAAACCTTCAAACCTTTAACTTTCGGTTCGTGAGGTGTGTAATCGCTCCAGTCGGGTTGAAAACGGTGCTCCCTTGCCTGGTCAATGGAGATTAAACTGCGGTCCACTTGCTGTTGCTGACGTCGAACACGGAGCGTCTCGTAGGTTTCTTTGATTTCGGCAACATATTCCGGCTTAGCGGTCTTGGATAGCAACTTGGACGCCACGCCTACCGCACGGGATGCATCCGCCACGTGCACTACGGCCTGGTCGTAGGCTGGGTCTATTTTTACTGCAGTATGAATGCGGCTGGTAGTCGCCCCACCGATCATCAGCGGTAGGTCCATGCCCAAGCGCTGCATTTCGCTGGCCACATGGACCATTTCTTCCAGTGACGGCGTGATTAGCCCGGACAGGCCAATGATATCGACCTTCTCTTCTTTCGCAGTCTCAAGGATCTTCTCGCAGGGCACCATCACGCCCATATCCACTACGTCGTAGCCGTTGCACTGTAGCACCACACCAACAATGTTCTTGCCAATGTCATGTACGTCACCTTTCACGGTGGCCATCAAGATTTTGCCGTTCGCTTCATCTTGGGTGCCCATTTCTTCTTTTTCTTTTTCCATAAAAGGCAACAGGTAAGCCACAGCCTTCTTCATGACCCGGGCGGATTTCACCACCTGGGGGAGAAACATCTTGCCTTCGCCGAACAGGTCACCAACCACGTTCATGCCGTCCATGAGAGGGCCTTCAATCACATGGAGTGGACGCGTAGCGTTCTGACGGGCCAGCTCGGTATCTTCTTCCACATAATCAGCAACGCCTTTGACTAAGGCGTGCTCAAGGCGCTTTTCTACTTCCCACTCACGCCAGGCAAGATCTTCTTTCTTAACTTTTTCGGCACCGCTACCTCGGTATTTTTCTGCCAAGTCCAGCAACACTTCGGTGGCGTCTTCATTGCGATTAAGGACGACATCTTCAACCGCGTTGCGTAATTCTTCTGGGATATCGGCATAAATAGCAAGCATGGTAGGGTTAACGATACCCATGTCCATGCCATTCTTGATGGCATAGAAGAGGAACACCGCGTGAATCGCCTCGCGGACGGTATCGTTCCCTCGGAACGAAAAGCTCACATTGGACACCCCGCCGGAAATCATCGCGTGGGGTAGAGTGCGTTTGATGTCAGCCACCGCTTCGATGAAATCCACGGCATAGTTATTGTGCTCTTCAATGCCCGTCGCGATAGCAAAGATGTTGGGGTCGAAGATGATGTCTTCAGCCGGAAAGTTCACTTCCTCAGTGAGCAGCTTGTATGCACGGGTGCAGATCTCCACCTTACGCTCACGGGTATCTGCCTGGCCCTCCTCATCGAAAGCCATGACAATAACCGCCGCACCATAGCGGCGCAGTAATCGAGCTTGATGAAGAAAGGCAGCCTCGCCTTCCTTCATTGAAATGGAATTCACCACTCCCTTGCCTTGTATGCACTTCAGGCCAGCTTCGATCACCTCCCATTTGGAGGAATCGATCATGATCGGCACTTTGGAAATTTCCGGCTCTGAGGCCACAAGGTTGAGGAATTTCACCATGCACTCAGCGGACTCCAGCATCCCTTCGTCCATGTTGATATCGATGATCTGGGCGCCGTTTTCTACCTGATCGCGAGCCACGTCCAAGGCTGCATCGTAATCCTCTTCTTTGATCAGGCGCAGAAAACGCTTGGAGCCGGTCACATTGGTTCGTTCGCCTACATTTACAAACAGGGAGTCCTTGGCGATTGTGCAGGGTTCTAGACCGGAAAGGCGACAAGCCACTTCAATCTCAGGTAACGGGCGTGGCGCCAGCCCTTCAACTGCTTTGGCCATGGCGTCGATGTGCTCTGGTGTAGTACCGCAGCAGCCACCAATTATGTTCAGGAAACCTTTCTCAGCCCAAGCGCGGACCTCTTTAGCCATGGTGGCAGGGTCCAGGTCGTATTCGCCCATTTCGTTAGGCAAGCCCGCATTAGGGTGAGCAGACACGTAGGTCTCGGAGATACGCGAGAGCTCTTCTATATAGGGGCGCAGCTCCATGGGGCCCAGTGCACAATTGAGGCCGAAGCTGATCGGGCGAGCATGGCGTAGGGAGTTGTAGAACGCTTCAGTAGTTTGCCCCGTGAGGGTACGGCCAGACGCATCGGTGATCGTCCCGGACACCATCACCGGCAAGTCCAAGTTGTTTTCGTAGCAATACTGATCCACCGCAAAGACTGCGGCCTTAGCATTCAAAGTGTCGAAAATGGTTTCGATTAGCACCATATCGATACCGCCTTCTACCAACCCATCCAAAGCTTCTAGGTATGCCTCTACCAAGGCATCAAAATGGGTATTGCGGTAGCCGGGATCATTCACATCGGGACTAATACTGGCCGTACGGTTAGTGGGGCCAAGCACTCCGGCCACATAGCGAGGCTTATCCGTGGTGGATGCTTCGTCTGCCGCTTCGCGGGCAACGCGAGCGGAGGCCACATTAATCTCACGGGCCAGATCTTGCATGTCGTAATCGGCCATGGCGATAGACGTGGAGTTGAACGAGTTGGTCTCGATGATATCCGCGCCAGCATCAAGGTAGCCTTTGTGCAACGCTTTGATCCGCTCAGGCTGGGTCATGCTGAGCAGGTCATTATTCCCCTTCAGATCGCTAGGCCAATCAGCAAATCGGGCACCACGAAACTCTTCTTCAGTGAATTTGCAACGCTGAATCATTGTGCCCATGCCGCCATCAAGAATCAGAATCCGTTCTTTAAGTTGGGCAGTGAGTTGAGCACGCGAGTTCTGTGACATTGATGGCTCCAGCAAAGGCGGGAAATTGGGGCGTGCATTATACCGGGGCAAGGGCCAGATACCCAATCTGTGGTGCCTTATCCGGGAAAAGACCATGATAAAGCCGGCTCAACCCCCTTCGAGACTGGCCATGCGGACTATTTACTTTCATTATTGAGCAGGCTGGGTCCAGGGTTGGCAGGTTGGCCTTTGAATCTGGCAGATGAAATCTTTGTAAAAACCTGTATGCCAGCAGCTTTCGCACTTGGGCTTGCTGTAGGAATGGGCATAATTGCGCATCACTGGATGAGGAGTACGCTTAATGGATCAATATCTGTCGCAACTAGAAACCTTTGCCAATGAAAACTTGGTGCCCTATGCCTGGAGCATTGCCGCCGCACTGGTAATTTTCATTGTTGGTAGCTGGGTGGTTGCTCGGCTAAGTCACTGGGTGCAAAAACTACTAAACAAACGAATGGATGAAACGGTCGCCACCTTCTTAGGGCGCATTGTTCATATCTTGTTATTTGTTTTCGTTGTTATTGCGTCTTTAGATCAGCTTGGCATTGAAACGACCTCGCTAGTTGCCATTTTGGGTGCTGCCGGCTTGGCTGTTGGCTTGGCATTGAAAGACTCTCTGGGTAACTTTGCTGCCGGCGTGATGCTTATCCTGTTCAAGCCGTTCCGCGTGGGCCATTACGTTGAAGCAGGGGGAACTTCTGGTACCGTTAAAGAAATCCGCATTTTCGCAACCATCATGAACAGCCCGGACAATAAAGTACTTACTGTCCCTAACGGCGCAATCATGTCCGGTAATATCGTCAATTACTCCGAAAAACCGACCCGCCGTGTGGATATGGTCTTCGGTGTTGCCTACGATGCTGATCTTTCTGTGGTGAAAAAGGTGCTTGAAGAGATTCTTGCTGCGGATGAGCGTGTTCTGAAGGATCCAGCCCCAACTATTGTGGTAGGTGAGCTGGCGGATAGCTCAGTTAATTTCCTATGCCGCCCCTGGGTAAATAGCGCGGATTACTGGCCAGTTCTGTGGGACACCACAGAAGCGGCGAAACTTCGCTTTGACGAAGCAGGGATTGGCATTCCGTTCCCACAGATGGACGTACATCTAGACAAAAATGACTAAGGAGTTATTCATGCGCAGTAAGACAATCGCTGCCATGCTGCTAACCGCCGGACTTCCGGCGGTTTCTGTAGCTGCGCAAGACGCAGCTGCCGATAAGGGTAGTGAAGTTAGCAAATGGTCTGGCGACATTGGTGTCGGGCTGCTATTCAAGCGCGGTAACACCAATTCCGACTCTACCAATGCCAATGTCAACATGGCCCGGGACAGCGAGAAATGGCGGCATACCTTCAAGGCTGATGCCAATAACGAGAAGCAAGAAGATCCTGATACGGAAGAATATAACCGTACGGATGAGAACTACTTCGCTTCCTACAAGTTGGACCGCAAACTCGGTGAAGATGCCAAGAACTACCTGTTCAATGTGCTGACCTACCAAAAAGATAATTTTTCGGGTTATCACTACGAAGCCAGTTATGCCATCGGTGTGGGGCGTCGGTGGGTTGATTCGGATCGGCAGACTCTGGATGCGGAAATCGGTCCAGGTTATCGAATAAAGTGTTTGGAGCCTCAGGACAGCTATATGAGCTGCCACGACTCCGAAGAGAATGCCATCGCACGCGTCGGTATCAAGTATGAGCTTAAGGTAAGCGACAACACCACCTTCAAGGAAGATCTTTCCACAGAGGTTGGTGGTGATGGAGCGGATACCCGGGCGGAAACCTCTCTGACCACGGCAATCAACACCCGTTTCGCGTTACGTCTACGCCATCTGCTTGAGAACGACTCTTCGGCACCTGCGGGAACCAATGAAACGGACCATACCTTTTCTGTAGGCGTGGTTTACTCACTTCTGTAGCACCGTTCTAAGCGTTAGAAAAACGCCAACTCCGGTTGTTTTTTGCTCGCCACGGATTAAAAAGAAATGAGTAGGGCGGCGGTACAATGTTGATTGCGATCAAGTAACGCAGCAACCGTACTGCCGCCATATCAAATGCTACGTTTGATATGGCGGGGAATATTTATCCCCAGCCATGCCGTTTCTCAGCCCCTGAATTAGCCTCAGCTAACCCCAAGCCAAGTTACGAATATCGGTGTAACCGCCACCAACCCCGTGATGCACGCTGTCATGCATCTACCCTTGGGTATTCGAACCTGAGTTTTATTCTAAGTTGCGCTCTTGACTGAGGTGCTATTGAGACGGCGGCGGTGTGCACCGAGACGCTGAAGATTTTTTCCTCTATTCCCGCCTCAGGCACTGTGAGTTCACCAGCAGGCAGGGGCGGTAATATTTCAGCATGCCAGGGGAATGACTGACTGCTTAAGACACTAACGACGACTTCACCATGAAAATCAAAATCGCGCTTATCGCAATTCCGCGATGAACAAAAAAAGGAGCCCGAAGGCTCCTTTTTCTGCAAAGGCGATTAATCAGCCTTCTTTCAAGGCCGTGGTAATATCGAGCACGGCACCTTTACCATCACCAAACAACATCAGAGTATTGTCTTTGGCAAACAATGGATTGGGCAGGCCGGCAAAACCGGCGCTCAGAGAACGTTTTACCACAACCACAGTCTTGGCTTTATCCACGTTGAGGATAGGCATGCCGTAAATCGGGCTGCCTTTATCTTCGCGGGCCATGGGGTTGGTCACGTCATTGGCGCCCAGCACGATTGCCACATCCGTCTGCTCAAAGGTCGGGTTAATCTGGTCCATATCCTTGAGCTGATCGTATGGCACTTCAGCTTCTGCTAGCAGAACATTCATGTGCCCAGGCATACGCCCGGCTACCGGGTGAATGGCGTACTCAACCTCAATACCAGCGGCTTCCAGAGTGTCTGCCATTTCACGCACGGCGTGTTGCGCCTGCGCCATCGCCAAGCCAAAGCCTGGAACAATGACCACGCGACGTGCAGTTTCGAGCATCATCGCGACTTCCTCTGCAGAAGTAGACTTCACCTTGCCGGCGTAGACTTCGTCTGCGTCCATGGCTTCGCCAGCTTCTGCCATTACACCAAAGAGAACATTGGTGAGGGAGCGGTTCATGGCTTTACACATGATACTGGTCAGGATTAGACCTGATGCGCCCACCAGAGAACCGGTGATGATCAAGGCGCTGTTGCCCATGATGAAGCCCGCCGCTGCTGCGGCCACACCGGAATAGGAGTTCAACAGGGCAATCACAACGGGCATGTCCGCACCACCAATTGGCAGCACTAGGAACAGTCCCAGCAACATGGCCGCAGCCACCAGAGCCCAGAGAACCATTTCGCTGCCCGGGTTGGCCACCAAGTAACCGATGCCAACGATCGACCCGATAAACAAGATGGCATTGAGCAGCTTCATGCCGGGGAAGCCCATAGGCTGCCCGCTGATGAGCTCTTGTAGCTTGGCAAAAGCCACCAAGGAGCCTGTCAGGGTGACCGCACCGATCAATACAGCTGCGCCTATGGCGATCATGGACACAGCATCGTGGGAGCTACTTGTGCTGAAGAATTCAGCTGAGGCAACAGCAAAGGAGGCACCGCCACCAAAACCGTTAAGTAGGGCGATCATTTGCGGCATGGACGTCATCTGTACCTTCTTGGCCATAATGGCACCAATCAGGCCACCGACAACGACGCCAGCGATGATCACTTCATAGGTAACGATGCGCTCATTGAGCAGTGTTACCACGGCAGCCACGCCCATACCGGCTGCCGCCAGCATGTTACCGCGTACTGCAGTCTTTGGCTTGGTCAGCCCCTTGATGCCTAGCACAAACAGGCAGGCAGCAATCAAGTAGGCGATATCAATCCAGTTCTGAGAAACGTGCATGATTTACTTCCTCTTGAACATCGCCAGCATTCGATTGGTGACCATGAAGCCTCCAATCACGTTAATCGTGGCCAGCACCACCGCGATGAAACCGAGTACGCTAACCAGCGTGCTGCCCTCGGAGCCAGCGGCAACCAGCGCACCCACAATGGTGATACCGGAGATCGCATTGGAGCCGGACATCAACGGAGTGTGCAGGGTGGGCGGCACTTTGGTGATCAATTCCACGCCGAGAAAGATCGCCAGCACAAACAAGGTAAGATTGGCTACAGGATCCATTACTTTTCCTCCTTGCTAGCCGCGTCGGGCGTGGCTTCAGTGGCTTCCGGCTCAGGTTTGGCCAGAGCGGGGAGGCCGAGAAGATCGCGCAAACGAGGCTGGGGAACGTCGCCTTCGTGACTGATCACGGTTTCAGCAACGATTTCATCTTCGAAGTCTAGCTGCAGCTTGCCTTCATCATCGATGAGCAAGTTAAGCAAGTTTTCCATGTTTTTGCCGAACATCTGGCTGGCATGGAAAGCGACCGTGGAGGGCACGTTTTCTGGACCGATGATAGTTACGCCATGTTTCACGACGGTCTTACCGGATTCGGTCAGATCACAGTTGCCACCACGTTCTGCGGCCATGTCCACAATAATGGAACCGGGCTTCATGGCTTTCACCATGTCTTCGGTAACCAGAATCGGGCTCTTGGCGCCAGGGATAGCGGCGGTAGTGATAATGACGTCCATTTCCTTAACCACTTCGGTCATTAGCTCACGCTGACGCTTAAGGAAATCTTCACCTTGGGCCTTGGCATAACCGCCAGAGCCTTCGGCTTCACCAGTGTCCAGATCCAACTCGACCGGCTTGGCGCCGACCGACAAAATCTGTTCGCGGGCAGCCGGGCGTACGTCGTAGGCTTCAACGACGGCACCCAAGCGCTTGGCCGTGGCACAGGCCTGCAGGCCGGCAACGCCCACACCCATAATGAGTACGCGTGCCGGCTTCATGGTCCCGGCAGCGGTCATGTTCATGGGGAACATGCGTGCAGACTCTGTAGCGGCTAGCAGTACACACTTATAACCGGCGATCATGGCCATGGAAGACAGTACATCCATGGCTTGAGCACGGGTAATACGCGGCACCAGTTCAAGCGCCAAACCGGATACTTTTTTCTCAGCCAGGGATTGGGCAAATTGTGGGTTAGCCAGTGGATCGGTCATGCCGATCAATATCTGGCCTTCCTTCAATTTAGTCAGATCCTCGTCACCGTTCTTGATGTTACTGCCGGGCGTTTGTACCTGCAGAACAACTTGAGCGGAAGAGAACACCTCATCGCGATCAACCAGCTTGGAACCGGCAGCTTCATATGCACTGTCCGGATAGCCAGCAATATCGCCAGCTCCGCGCTCGATGATGATCTCGACACCTTGTTTTTTAAGCAGTGCGCTGACATTGGCAGGCGTTAAAGCAACGCGCTGCTCGCCAGGGCAGATTTCTTTGGGAACACCGATAATCACCTGCGTTACCCCCGTCTGTGGTTCGCAAATAATTGGCTGTTCAAAGGATGGTATTGGCAACCCAAAACCTCTGAAAGCCTCGAAAAACGGCCGGTTCAGGTGAACCGGCCGATGAGCAGGGTGCTAACCTTATTGTGCACGTGCCAGCTTGGCAAATGACAAATGGTTATCGCACCGATAAGCGGCTGATAAATACGCGTTTTGCCAGCCCTAGGGAGGGCTAGCTAGACCATGGCGCAAATTAGCCACCCGGAGTGACTGTTTTCTGTTTGACCAAGGCAATGTCATCCTCTTCCTGCATGTGAATGAAAGGCTCCAGAATAGTGTTGCCTCGGACTTCAGATTCAATAACGTGCAAAAAAGTGTATGCCCCCAATAGCTTGCGAGCTAAAAAGATGAATTCTTTAGGCGGCACATCAAAATGCACGGACAAAGCATTGCGTCCCGCGCGGTTCATAATCCGGTTTGGCAGGTCGCTTTTGCCCCAGCAGTACTCGCCATTCTCGTTTAGAACGAATGCAGGGGGAGGGTAGCGATCAGGGTCTTGCAGGACTTCGATTGCCTCAAAACAGAGCTCGGAGAACTCCTCAAGCAGCTTGCGCGGAGTATTACCCGCAAGGAAGTCGAGAGCGTTGAGTGCTCGGATTAGTCGATCGGTGTCATGATAGAAGGAGGCGCGAATCATCTCTCGGCCTGGCCCCAGCACTTCATTATCAAAATCCCGGATAGCGCCGAAGTCGAGCAGGACAACCTGGTCTTGCTCCGGGGTTTCTCCTATGCGCAATAAATAGTTACCGAAGTTCGGGTCAGTCTGCATCTTGTTCCATTCAAACACTTCACGACAGCACAACTCCATAATCGCGCGGCCGATAAAGTTTCGCCGAGCTTGGGATAGCTCAAGCACAGCCGGGTCATTCACGCTTATCCCGTGTTCAAACGTCATGCACATGATGTTGTGGGTAGAGAACTCTGGAACAATTTCTGGAACCACAAAACGCGTGTCCTCGGCCAGAGCATGGCGAAAATGGCGGGTGGTATGGGCTTCGAGATCGTAATCGACTTCCCGCTTGAGCATCTCGCGTACCTCATCCAACCACATGTTGAACTGCTCAGTGATAGGCACCAGTCGGCTTAATTTCAGCAAGCGAACCAGAGCACGCATGTCCGAATCAATGGCATCTGCCACGCCCGGATATTGGATCTTCAGGCATAGCTCTTTGCCATCTGATTTGCGCACAGCTTTATGCACTTGCGCCAAAGACGCCGCCCCCAGCGGTTGTTGCTCAACCTCAAGCTCAGCCAGCTTAACCTCGCCCAGCTGCCGCTTGAGGTGACGTTCAATGGCAGGCCATTCCAGTGCGGTTGTCTGGTTTTCCAAGGTATGCAGGGCGGTTGTCACCTCTTCCGGCAGGAAGTGTTCACCAAACAACGCCATCATCTGCCCAATCTTAACCACAGAACCTTTCAGGCTACCCAGCTCTTCCACTAGCTCCTGAGCGCGAGCAGAAAGGATTTCCTTGCGCCGCTCGCCACGCTTATCTTTTGCAGTGAACAGTGTTCCTGCACTGGCTGTAGCGTATTTGGCGCCAGCCATAAAGCCGGCCTTGGCCATTGAGAATCGTCGCTCCACTGAGCCTGTTTTAACCCGTTTTACCGTTTTACGTGCCATAGTCGCGAGGAAACTCCATTTGCCATCCAGAACTCCGGTGGCATTCTAGCCTTTATTATAAAGCGGGTCATTGTCCTAAGGAGAGATCAAATGGCGAGGACGTGGGTGTTACTACGTGGCTTGGTTCGTGAAAAGCGGCATTGGGAGGGTTTTCCCGCTCATTTTCAGGCGGCAGTACCGCAAGATAGCGTGATAACGTTGGATTTGCCGGGCAACGGTGAATTTTGCCAGGAAAACAGCCCTACACGCATTGCAGACATGGTTGCCCATGCCCGAGGGCAACTTCAGAAGCAGGGCCATCAAGGGCCTTACCACGTTGTGGCACTGTCATTGGGTGCAATGGTGGCTGTGCAGTGGCTATGTCAAGCGCCCCATGAGGTGGCGTTTGCAGCCCTAATCAATACCAGTGCAAGCCGATATAGCCCGTTCTGGCAACGTCTTCGTCCGGCCAACTACCGCAGACTTCTCAAGGACGCGGTGTTTAGTCGAAACGCATTGCAAAAAGAAAGCGCGATTCTGGAAATTACCTCTAATATGCGCAGCCAAGACTACCTCCGTGCCCTTGCGGATAAGTGGCGCGATTATGCCGTGTCTCAGCCGGTTTCTCTGGGGAATAGCCTGCGCCAATTGCTGGCAGCCATACGTTTTCGCGCCCCCGCGGCACTACCCAGTAGTGTACCCGTGGTCATTATTAATGGCGGAGGAGATCGTTTGGTCGGCCCCAGCTGCTCACGCAGCCTAGCCGTAGCCTGGCAGTTGCCGCTTAAAGTTCATACAGAAGCCGGCCATGATTTGCCACTGGATGCCCCTCAGTGGCTGATCAATACCTTGCTGGAAAGTGTGGCAGATGCAGCGCAAAGCTTACCGGGGTCAGTTTAAGGTTCTAGGCTCTAGGCAGATTTATGTGAGTGAGCAGTCTTTTAAAATCTGCTAGAGCCATAAAAAAAACCGGCACGAAGGCCGGTTTGTATTTAACAAAGGCTATCACTTCACTCCTTACGAGCGACCTGATTTTCTTTCAGCAAGCCCATGTAATCGACCAAAATCTCCCCGGTCTCGCGTATATAAGGGTCTTCATTCATGGCCTCATCATGACTTTCCGGATCCAGTGCTCGCTGCTCTTCTAGGGTGCGTAACGCCTGAATACTTTCTAGCGGCTCTTCACCGCGGGCCTGGCGGCGACTGTTTTCGATCGCTAGGCGCTCTTTGTCAAACTCAGCCTGCATTCGCGTCCGTACTTCTTCGTTCAATGATAGCTCCGTGCGGTTACGGTTAACGTCAAGGAGCTTACGCAGGGAGTGCACATAGACGAACTCTGGATCGTTATCCGTACGTTTCTCGTGCTGCGCGCGAAGCTGTGGCAGAAAAGGTACAAGGTCCGTAACACGCTGATACTTTGCTGATTTAATTTCATCCCAAGGCAGAGCGTTGGGCAAAGAACTTTCCCCCACATCGTCCATATCTACTAATGATGGTAACTCCACATCTGGCACAATCCCAAGGTTCTGGTTGCTGGAGCCGGAAACACGATAGAACTTTGCATTGGTCATTTTCAGTTTGCCATGATTAAGGTCCAACAAGGTTTGCACCGTACCTTTACCATAAGTTTGATCGCCAACAATGATGGCGCGGCCATAGTCCTGCATGGCGCCAGCAAAAATTTCCGATGCGGACGCGCTATACCGATTCACAATTACCGCCATGGGGCCAGCAAAAAGAACCCCTGGAAATTTATCACCCTCAATACTGACCCGACCGCTGGATTCTCGCACCTGAACGGTAGGGCCCCTGTTAATGAATAAGCTAACCAGCTTGTTCACTTCTAACAAAGAGCCGCCACCGTTGTTACGTAGATCAATAACTAAACCATCAATGTTTTCTTTACGCAGCTCTACCAATAGTTTTGCCACGTCACTGGTGGTGCTGGTGTATTTCGGATCACCGCGATGGTACGCATCGAAATCGAGATAAAAAGCGGGAATTTCGATGATCCCTAACTTTAGATCCTGGCCGTTTCGCGTAATCTGGATAATGTCTTTCTTGGCTGCTTGTTCTTCCAGTACCACCTTGTTACGGACAATACTGATGGTGCGCGTGTCGTGTTCACTTGCGCTACCCGCCGGAATAATTTCCAAATTAACCTTGGTGCCCTTAGGGCCACGAATCTGATCGACCACTTCATCCAAACGCAAACCGATCACCGGTACCGGATCTCCCTCTTCTTGGGATACACCAACAATACGGTCCGCAGGCTTTAGCTGCCCGCCTTTAGCGGCAGGGCCACCAGGCACCAGACGAACCACTTTAGTGTAGCCATCTTCGTACTGCAGCACGGCCCCAATGCCTTCCAGGGAACGGCTCATACTGATGTCGAAATTCTTCGAATTATGTGGGGTGAAATAGGTGGTATGTGGATCAAACGTCTGCGTAAGTGCATTGATATACACTTGGAAGACATCTTCCGGAGTATTTTGCTTGATGCGTTTGAGTTGGCTCTCGTAACGACGCGTTAAACGGGTTTCGATGTCTTCGGCGCTGGAATCGTTAAGACGCATGGACAGTACCGCATTCTTTAACTGGCGTTTCCATATTTCATCAAGAGCGGCCTCATCTTTAGCCCAAGGCGCGTTTTCGCGATCAACACGCACCGATTCTTCAGCATCAAATGTCAGTGACTCCAGGTCATTGGCGATCGTCTCCAGAGACCAGGTAAGCCGATCTTCCAGTCGTTTCTGGAAGCGATTAAAGATCGTATATCCGCCCTCAAGCTGACCTTTGCGCAGTTGATCGTCCAAAATATGGCTATAACGCTCGAAGTCTTCAATGTCTGATGCCAGGAAATACAACCGATTAGGGTCCAGGTCTTCTAGGTAACGCTGCAGAACCTGCTCCGAGAGCTGATCATCAAAATCAAGCTGACGGTAGTGATTCTTGAGTTTGTCGGCGATCTCTTCAGCGGCTTCCAGCTGCTGTTCCGTCGGCTTCAGGTCGCCCTGGACCTCAGGCGAGTTGGAATGTAATGCGCTACCACCCTTGATTGCTCCACCCAACAGTAACAGGGCTAGCGCAAGAGGGAATAGCTTACGGAGTAATGACATGCTGGCTCTCAAACAGTTTTTTTCAGTATAGCCGACCACCGCTAAGCGGTCATTCAGGGTTGAATGCGGGTAATCGATGTAGACTATCGTGATAGCACGAAATTGCAGTGCTGCTAACGCCGTTTGTCGGCGCAATTCTATGACCCTAGCGCACGGGAGATACTTTGCACAGACTGTTCAGCTTGTTTTTCCTTGTAGGCATTGCTGGGGCTGTGGTTCAGCTCCTTACCGGTGATATAGAGGCGCCAGGGCGTCTTATCAACGCCCTGTGGGAATCAGCCAATTTGGCGGTTGATGTTAGCTTGGGGCTAATTGGCGTTCTAGCATTATGGAGCGGCCTCTTCCGGTTAGCAGAAGCCAGCCAGCTTGCTCATCGCGTTTCCACCTGGGTGACCCCTGTGATGGTTCGGTTGATGCCCGGGATTGCACGCTCTCCCGGATCTGCGGCACCGGTCTCCATGAACTTGGCGGCGAATATGTTAGGGCTTGATAACGCCGCCACGCCGCTGGGGCTCAAAGCCATGGCGTCTCTACAAGAAGGCAATCCCAACCCGCGCCAAGCCACCAACAGCCAGATCATGTTTCTGGTGCTGAATACCTCATCGGTGACCCTGGTGCCGGTTACGGTGCTGTTATTCCGTGCGCAACAAGGCGCCGCCGATCCCGCATTAGTGTATTTGCCCTTATTAATGGCAACGACGATCTCTACGCTGATCGGCGTAATTGTTACCGCGAGGGTACAGAAATTACCGCTAGCGAGCCCGTTGTTATTGGCGGTGGCGGGCATCTGGCTAGCCGTTTTGGCCCTGCTGGGTGCCATCGTTTTGGTCGCACCTGCTGAAACGGCCAATACCTTTGCCAGCTTGCTAGGCAACGGCATCCTGCTACTGGTGCTAGCTGTGTTCTTTATTGCCGCCTGGCGCTCTGGGGTAGATAGCTATGATGCGTTTGTGGAGGGCGCCAAGGAGGGCTTTACCCTAGCAGTAAAAATCATCCCTTACCTAGTAGCTATGCTGACCGCAATTGCCATGCTTAGAGCGGGGGGTGTACTCGGATTGCTTCTGGAAGGCATTCGAGTGGGCGTTGCTGCCCTTGGTCTTGATACCCGGTTTGTAGATGCATTGCCCGTGGCCTTGCTCAAGCCCTTAAGTGGTTCCGGCGCAAGGGCTGCCATGGTGGACGTGATGCAAACCCATGGTGTGGATTCGCTAGCAGGGCGAATGGCCGCGGTCATGCAAGGCTCCACAGAAACCACCTTTTATGTGCTTACCGTTTACTTCGGTAGCGTGGGCATTAGGGATTTTCGCTATGCGTTATGGTGTGGGCTGGCAGCGGATGCTGCCGGCTTGATTAGCGCAATTTTCTTGAGCTACCTGTTTTTTACCTAACCAGGTGTTTGTCTGTGTTTAATCAACAATAAACCGGAAAGTCAGGTTAATGCGCGGATCAGGACAGTTTCGACGGCGGGGTAGCGCGTGCTCAAATCCGGCCTGAACCTGCGGCGACATCAACAACAGACTGTCATGATGTAGTGGCAGACTGAAACATTGTCGTCGCCCACCAGGGCTCTTGGGGCGAAAGGTCAGCTCCCGAGTGGCACCAAGATTGTAGGAGGCTATCCAAGGAGTGCAGCCCAGTTCCGGCTCATTGTCACTGTGATAGCCCATACAGTCATCGCCATTGCGATAGCGATTAGCCAGCACGCTATTGAAGGTTTTACCGGTGATGTGTTCGATCTCTGCTTTAATTGGCAATAGTGCGGCGAGCCAGCCTGTGGCGATATGTGTGTGCCCAGAGTAACGGTAGTGCAAGCCCGCATCACCGTGCCAAGCAGTGAGGCGAGGGACGGGGTGTTGCCGCCCGTACACCGTAATGTTGGGTTGTCGCCAGTCCAGCGCCTGGCTTAATGTGATTAATGCATGGTCAGCGTGTGATTGTCCCATCAGTCCTGACCAGTAATGCAATGTGGCATCGCCAGCCGGAGTAGTCTCATTGGCGGGATTACGGAGTAGGTGATGCTCTGGTTCTGTCGATGGTGGGTACATAGCCGCTCTATCAAAATGTAAACGGCGTATTGCCGGCAAGAATGATCAGGAAAACATCATGCTGCATATTTTTCGTATTGAAGATGGTGTTCTACGAGAAAAAGAGGTGAATGCCACTATGCCTACCTTATCTGAGGAAGGCAGCTGGATCGACCTAGTAGATGCCGAGGACGCAGAACGCAACCTGGTTCAGCAATTTCTCCAGACCGAACTACCTGATTCCGACGATATGGAAGAAATTGAAGCTTCCGCCCGTTTTTTCAGTGATGAGCAGGGGCTTCATGTCCACTCTTTGTTTATGTTCCAATCCGAGGGCCGGGCACGGACCTCCACAGTTGCTTTTATCGTCCAAGAAGGGCGATTGCTCTCATTCCGAGATTCCCGGTTACCGGATTTCCGCTTATTGCGCCTGCGAGTCCGCCGGGGTTGGGTCAAGGTATCCCAGCCTTTGGATATTTTGCTAAGTATACTTGATCAAAAAGTGGAAAATCTTGCGGATGCGCTTGAGGACGTACACCGAGACTTGGAAAAAGTCGGCTACAGCGTGCTGGAGGAAGAAAACGGAAAACTGGAAGAAGACATTGAGCGTCTGGCCCAGCTAGAAGACACTAACGGGAAAATCCGTTTGTGTTTGATGGATACCCAGCGCTCTATCTCGTTTATTCAGCGCTATGTGCGCCCTGATAAAATTCGGCGGAGAACCTGTGCGGAAATTCAGCATGACCTAGATACGTTGATGTCACACACCACCTTCCTGTTCGACAAAATCAACTTTCTGATGGATGCAGCCCAGGGCTTTATCAACATTCAGCAAAATCAGATCATCAAGATATTCTCTATTGCCGCCGTGGTGTTTCTGCCCCCCACCATGATCGCCAGCATCTACGGGATGAACTTCGACATTATGCCAGAACTGGACTTCCGCTTTGGCTACCCCATGGCAATTGGTTTGATGGTGTTGTCCGGCATGGCGCCGTATTGGTACTTCAAACGCAAGGGCTGGTTGTAGAAGGCATCGGTGGTGGGTAGCAGAGGCTCACCCCCCGCACATCAACCGGCCAATACCCATCCGCTCGTTGTCTCAGCCGCCTTGCCATCCTCGGCCAGCTTGATCAGATGGGCGCTCAACGAAAGTTGGGCCACCCCGTGTAAAAAGGCGGGCACATCGTCATAAACCGCGGTTACCAATGTTGCCAATGGCTGAGCGTCTTTGCTCAAGCTGTCGAGCACCTTGTCTTCGCGTTTCTGGCGATGGGCGAGGGTGTGAATGAGTATCTTTTCTGGGTTAGTGATGACATCGCCATGGCCTGGCGCCATAAGCTTAATACCACGGTTTTGCAATTTTCTCAGCGAAGCAAAATAGGCTTGCATGCACCCGGACGGGGGGGCGATCACCACGGTAGAGCCCTGGATCAGATGGTCCCCGGTGAACAGCAAGCCTTGCTCACTCAGGTAACAGAGGTGGTTGCCCACATGCCCAGGGGTCTCAATGGCTGTAAGCATGGCGCCGCCGCAGTCTACCGTGTCACCTTCAGCCAACAAGGTATCTGCATCCCAGCTTTCGTCCTGGAGCCCATCATCGGGCACCCAAGGGCCAAGGCAGCGAGCCCCTGTAGCGGCGACTAGAGCTAGTGCGCCGGGAGAATGATCACGGTGTGTATGCGTCACAATTACCTGGGTAATCGGTTTGTTCAGAGAACGGGCAGCCTGCAATAATGACTGCAAATGCTCCCGGTCCTCGGGGCCAGGGTCAATAACGGTAAGGCTGTCCTTGCCAAACAGGTAGCTGTTGGTGCCTGGCCCAGTCATCATGCCTGGGTTGCGCGCCAGCATCCGCCAGGCATTGTCGCCAATGGGGGTGAGCTGGCCGGGAATCAAGGATGCCATAGTGACTCCTGGAATTTTGGAAGCCGCATTGTGACGACTCAGCGCATATCTTGCCAGCACCGAATTTCAGGGGTTCGGATAGGCTAACTTATCCACTACTCGCAGCTGCCAGCGATCCACCGGGGTGTTTTCCTTGGGGTGACGGCTGACGACAGCAAATTGATATTCGCTTCCTTTAGGTAAATACATTTGCAGCGTTATCGGTTGCTGATAAATCACCGCACAGCTAGATTGGGTCGAACAATGCAGTGCCTGAGCCCGTAAGGTCAGGGCTGCCACATCCTGCGCACCTTCATTGCGAACGGTGCCACTGAGCCGAACACCGGATTCAGAATTGCGAATTTCCGTGAGCGCCAGTGCGATGCCTTCCGGTGCCATACGAACCTGGTCATGCATGCTGTCTTGCCAAACGCCAACGCCGAGAGTGATCAAGCCGGCCAACACCAGGCTGACCGTCAGCAAAAACGGCCGGCGCCCCCATTGCCAGCTTCCCCACAACAGGGCAGAGACCGCGATAACCACCGTTAATATAAGCAATAGGCGCATTAATCCTCCGTAGATGCAGACCTGACCATCCCTGATTCATATAATCCCCAAAGGCATATGTAAAGGAGAAGGGCATGTTGATTGTTGTCTCACCGGCCAAAACGCTTGATTACGAAAGCGAATTACCGGCATTAAAAACCACGCAACCCCGCTTACTTGATGATAGCGAGGCGTTGATAGCGCGCGCGCGGCAGCTTTCTCCAGCAGATATCAGCAGCCTGATGGGGGTTAGTGACAAAATTGCCCATCTTAACGCAGAACGCTTTTCCTTGTGGGAGAGGCCCTTCAACAAAAAAAATGCCCGGCCAGCGGCGTTTGCGTTCAAGGGTGACGTTTACACAGGTCTAGACATTGAATCATTCAATGATCATCAGCTTAGCGAGGCGCAGCAGCGTTTTCGAATGTTATCTGGACTTTACGGTGTGCTTCGACCGCTAGATCTAATGCAAGCCTACCGTCTAGAAATGGGCACAAAGCTTGATAATGAGCGTGGCAAGGACCTCTATGCCTTTTGGGGCAACACCATTACCGAATTGCTCAACAAAGATATGAAAGACGCCAAAACTGATGTGTTAGTGAATTTGGCATCCAACGAGTACTTTAAGGCAGTAAAAAAGAAAGCGGTTGCTGGCACAATCATTGAGCCAGTATTCCAAGATGAAAAAAATGGTAACTATAAGATTATCAGTTTTTACGCCAAGAAAGCGCGGGGCTTAATGGCCGCCTGGATTATCAAGAAAGGCCTTAAGGATCCGGCAAAGTTAACCCAGTTTGATGTGGCCGGTTATTGTTACTGTGAGGCGCAATCCACTGCATTAAGGCCCGTATTCCGACGGCCAGAGCAAGGGTAGGGGTAGGGCTTCAGATGGTGCCACAAGCGAGGCTTGCGGCACCGATCAACGTCAATCTTTCTTATTCTCGTCAAATTCATTTTTGGCGGCAAGAAAGCCTGTTTTAAGTCCATCCCAAGCAAGCTCTAGTCCTGTCTTGATATCATCCCAAGCATCATCGCTATGGGACTCCAACCGCTCTAGCTTGTTTTCAAATTCTTTACGGCGATGCTTCATTTCAGCAATCTTTTCCTTGGCATCTTCACGCCACTCATCACGCAAATCATTCAGTCGTGCCGTTAGGCGATCGAGCTGATAATCCCAGTCTTCAAGTTGCTGACGAGCACGCGCAGTAAAATCCTTCTTGTCAGACATAACGTTAGCCTCTCTTGATTTGCTACTGTTAATCAATCCAGGGGGACTGAAATCCATCTGGTTTTACCACCAAAACATCCGCATTCGCCTTGGTAATCACCGACTCTGCCGTTGAACCAAGCAACAACCTTTCGGGCAAATTACGGTGTACTGTACCCAGCACCATTAGATCCACATCATTTTGCTCACAGTGGCTGGCCAAGGTTTGTGCGATCGGACCACTGAGCGTACACATCTGCTGCTTATCCAGGCCCTGGGTAGCGCCAAACTGGAAAAAGTTATCCCGATGGAAGCTGCGCACTTTTTCCATACTGGCGGTGTAATCAGGAATGGCTTCACCGGCCACCATGATTAAGCCCTCATCCATTTCGTCGAGCACATGGCAGGCAGTGAGGTCCGCACCGAGCAGGGTGGAGTATCGACGAGCGCAGTCAAGAACATGAATAGACAGCTTGTCGTCTAAGGCCTCCCCGGTGCCTGGATCTAGAGCGGCCAAGATTCGCGGTGGTTTGTTCCATTGGCGGCTGTGTACACACAACACAGAGCAAGGCGCCTTACGAATTAATTGCCAATCGCGGGGCGTGAATAGGTGGCGGCGTAGGGCGCTGTCGTCACTGGTGTGGACGACAGCCAACGATGGCTTTTGGGCCACAATGGCCTTGCGTAAACCGTCCATGCTGTCTTTTTCCCACAGCACGCTGATTTCAGCACGCTCTTGTCCTAGCAGCTGGGTGATCCGTTTGTGCCAAGCATCATGAATTTGCTGCTTCGCGGCCTTTCGGCGCTCCGTATCCAGACCCACAGCCCTAACCATGGCAGAAGAATAGGCATTCACGATGACATGGAGGGGCGCCTGGGAGGCTGCCGCAATTACCTGAGCTTTGCTCAGCGCAGGCTGGTCTGCTTTCAGATCACGATCAAGGATGGCAACAATAGGGGCGGTCATAGTAGTAACTCCATCGCAGGGTCATGGTTCTGGCCACACAGGCTGCCACGATCAAGAATTTCAATTTCCCGGCCATCGACGCGCAGCCACTGTTGTTGCTGGAAGCGAGTAAAGATACGGCTCACGGTTTCCACGGCCATGCCAAGATAATTGGCGATATCATATCGAGACATTGGAAGCCGAAAAATATTGTCACTTAGCCCACGGCGTTGATGCCTTGCAGAAAGCGATAGCAGTAAGGAGGCTACGCGATCGTCGGCATTTTTTTTGCCCAGCAGCATGTGCAGTTCCCGGTCCGAGCGAATCTCATTGCTCATCAGACGGAAAAAATGGTGCTGCAATGACGGAATTTGCTGGGATAGGGTCTCCAGTTGTGCGAAAGGAATTTCACAAACAGTGGCCGTTTCTAAGGCCTTTGCATTGGAGACATGATGGGCTGTGCTAATGCCATCCATACCCAACACTTCGCCGGGCAGATAAAAGCCTGTGACTTGCTCCTCGCCCTCATCGCTGACCACATAGGTCTTCAGGGCGCCAGAACGCACGGCGTAAACGGAGGAAAACCCGTCAGTGGCGCGAAAAAGATGTTCGCCCCGCTTTAAGGGCCGTCCGCGGTGAATAATTCGATCCAACTGGTCGAGCTGGGCTGGCGCTACCGCTAAGGGCAGGCAAATTGGGCTGAGGCTGCAGTCGTTGCAGGAAACTTGATGGGACACGGTTTGACTCCGGTTGATCGCTGCGCAAAGCATCACCCTTAGAGTATAGGGTGCAAATAGTAGAATAAAGGTTAAATAATCCGGCTAAATCGGGTTCTTTGCTCCCTTTGGGTGTAACGGTCAAAAGGCATTACCAATGCACGGCTCACCAAGCGCCCAGTTTCGGTAATGAACAATCGGTCATTCTCAACCGTTACCAGTCCTTGCGCCTCAAACGTTAACCACTCTGTAAGTGCATCGACGAAATAATCCGCAAAATTGATGCCCCATGTGTCACCAAACTGAAGCATGTCAACGGATAAATCACAGAGTAATTGAATAATTAACGCGCGACGAATCTGGTCGTCGCGATTGAGCATAAAGCCTTTTTCGATTGGCAAAATGCGGTCTTCAAGGCTCGTTTGCCAATCGTCCAAGGCCTTGTGATTCTGAGCGTAGAGGTTACCGATCTGGCTGATGGCGCTGACGCCCAAGCCCAGTAAATCTGCATCCCCATGGAGGGTGTACCCCTGAAAATTACGGTGCAACAGACCATTTTCTTGCGCGATGGATAAGCTATCGTTTTCCAGTGCGAAATGGTCCATGCCAATATACCGATAGCCTTGCTCATTAAGCATTTTTCCCGCTCGGGTCAACATATTCAGCTTCTCTTCCGGATCCGGTAGCGCGTGCTCTTGAATCTGACGCTGAATTTTGAAACGCTCCGGCAGGTGGGCGTAATTATAAAGGGAGATGCGGTCCGGACGAAGAGTTAGCAGTTGCTCCAGAGTACGCGCTAAGCTGGACTCCGATTGCCAAGGAAGTCCGTAAATCAAGTCGGTGTTAATAGAGCGAAAACCGAAATCGCGGCTCCATTCCATGGTGTCACGGATCAGCTCATAGGGCTGCACACGATTGACCGCCTTTTGCACGCGAGGGTCTAGATCCTGTACACCCAAACTAACACGGTTGAAGCCTAGGCCTCGTAGCAAGCCCAAGCGGGATTGATCCACCGTGCGCGGATCAATTTCGATAGCGTAGTCACTGCGTTCATCATCACGAAGGTTAAAGTGGCGGGCCAGGTCATACACCAGCTCAGTTAGCTGGCCATCATCCAAAAAGGTGGGGGTGCCACCGCCCCAGTGCATCTGGGTAACGGGGCGACGGGAGTCCACGTGCACGGCCTTGCGTTGAATTTCCTGCTTCAGTAAACGTAGGTAGTCTGCCGAGCGCGCCTTGTTGGCAGTAATGATGCGGTTACACGCGCAGTAGTAGCAAACACTGCCACAAAAAGGGATGTGGATGTACAACGACAGTGGCCGCCGCGCCGCATTGCCCTCATCCATAGCTTGCCAGAAGTCCTCCTCAGCAATGCCTGAATGAAAGCTCGGAGCGGGCGGGTAAGAGGTGTAGCGTGGACCGGGCCCGCCATGCTCACGAATCAGTGCTTTGTTCCAGCTAACCATGGGCGGCTCCTGTGCTCACGCAACCTTGTCTTGGCGGTGATTATCCTCTTGTTGCGGGCGCAGAGTTTGATTCAGATCAAGGGTGTAAATGATGATCGTGATGATGCTCTGAAGCGCCGGCCTCTGTGCTTGGGCCGGGCATAGAATGACCAGAATGACCGCTATGTCCATGTTGGGCCATGAGCCAGGCCTGCCAGAAAAACACTAACGCGAGACAGAAAGTCAGAGCACTGGCAATCATCGGCCAAGCGCCTTTACGAAATCGCTGTAGTTGGGAGGCAAGAACACCGGTAATAGCAACAGGTACGACGGTAATAACACCAAAACAGAGCATCACTAAAGCACCCGCAACAGCCGTTCCCCCCGTGGCTGCAAGTGCCAAGGCCGTGTAGATAAGACCGCAAGGCAAAAACCCCCATAAGGACCCCAACATGAGTGCTTTTACTGGGTGATCTATGGGCATGAGCTTGCGAGTAATGGGCTGCAAGCTGCGCCAAAGGCGCTGGCCTATTTTCTCAATACGCTGCAGGAACGCCCCTTTTCCAAGCAAATAGGCGCTTAAAAGAAGCATTAGTACACCAGACAAGATAAGCCCCACTGACATAGATGGACCGGGAAGTTGGCCCAGGAACAGCCCTCCCAGGGCTCCTGCCAATGCACCCAGCACACAGTAAGTTGTCACCCGGCCCAATCCAAACAGCAACTGCCAGCCCCAGAGAGCCACGCCTTGACGACGGGACTCAGGTATGGAGAAGGTTAGCGCACTACTGATGCCACCACACATACCAATACAGTGCACAGATCCGGCACTGGCAATAAGGGACGCGCTGGCAATAAGGGGAATGAGCGTATCAATGGTCATCGCTAGACTCTGCATTCAACGTGGTGACAGTGTTGCTGTTCATTTTCGTTTCCTGTTCCTGTTCTGGTGTTGGTTTCGCTGTTGAATGTGGGTTGCGCTGCTCCCTATCGTCGAATACGACCCTCCAGGCGGCATTGTCCAAGTCATCAAACTGGTCTTTACGTAGAGCCCAAAAAAGCGCGGCAATGGCTCCGCCAAGAAACAGCAAGGCCAGGGGAATCAATAAGAGGACAATTTCCATCGAGACACCCGCGTGGCGTTAAAAGTAACCAGGAGCGAACTGGCAGACATGCCCAGTGCGGCCATCCATGGGGGGAGCAATCCACTGACCGCAAACGGAATAGCAAGAATGTTGTAGAGCAGCGCCCAAGCCAAATTCTGGCGGATGGTGCGTTGGCACAGCCGCGAAAGGTGCGGTAAGGCAGGAATCCCCTTAAGTGAATCATGGAGCAGGAACATGCCCGCTGCTCGCTGAGCCAAGCTGGTAGCATTTCCGGTGGCCACAGACACCGAGGCCACCATCATCGCTTGGGCATCGTTGATGCCATCACCGACCATCATCTGTGGAGAGAGGCTTTGTAAACTTTCCAGCCATTCAGCTTTCTCCTCTGGCCGCTGCTGCCCGCGCCTTTCTTTTATACCCAGCTGGTCTGCTACAGAAGTTACCGCCTTGTTATTGTCGCCACTGGCGAGCCGAGCAGTAATGCCGGCATCGGCAAGAGCCTTAATTACCATCGGTGCTTCTTGGCGAACTGGATCTTGCATCCATACGTAAAGTTGTACTTCGTTATCGCAAAGCAGCTGCAGGCAGGTTGTTCCCTGCTTTGCCATGTCCGGAGCGCCAGTAAATCTCCATTGCTGCTGGTTCAACATCCCGGTAACACCGGTATGGTCCGCGTGGATATCCGTCATACCAGCGATGCGAGCATATTGTTGAAATGGCTTGGCTAGCGGATGCGGATTATTCCACTCCAGTGCAGCCACTATCGACAGTAAGTCATCAAGCCCGCGGCTCTTGTCGAGGACTTGGCTATCGACAATACGGAACCGTCCAGCTGTGAGCGTGCCGGTTTTATCAAACAATACGCCTTTTATACTTGCGACTTTTAGTAGTTGCCGTGGTGACGCTACCAAAATGCCCTCGCGCAGTGCTGTCGCCAATGTGGACGACAGTGTAAGTGGGACAGCCAGCGCCAGCGCACAAGGGCAGGTTACTACCAGTACCGCGAGGGTATGCTCAAAGGCTTGAGCAACGCCGGAAGACCAGTGCCATAGTAAAGTCGATGCGGCCAGCAAAAGAATCCCGCCTGTAAATAAGGGCGCAATCCGCTGCCAATCACGTACCACCTCGACTCGCTCGTGCTGGGCATGCTCAACCTGCTCGGTGATTTTAGCCACAAGACTTTCTGCCACATTCCCCGAGGCCTCGAGCACAATATTGCCTTCTACCAGCCGGCTGCCCGCGTGTACGGAATCATTAATGCTGTGATTTACTGGTA